>Ga0208157_1000880_pt1 | contig 14806 bp, 12 predicted proteins | sample 5_EtaG_FD_184077 | JGI IMG/M metagenome (GOLD analysis project Ga0208157, IMG submission 184077) | Marine viral communities from the Subarctic Pacific Ocean - 5_ETSP_OMZ_AT15132 metaG (SPAdes) (version 2) | ecosystem: Environmental > Aquatic > Marine > Oceanic | place: Pacific Ocean | collected...
TTAACAATTATTGGGAAGCACATAGAATTTCAGAACCATTTGCTGAGTGTTGGAAAAATACAGAACTACTAAAAAACTTTAACTGGGGTCAGTCTGATTATTACTTCACCAGTATAAGTGTTCCTTTAGGTATCAAAGGTAAAGGTACAAAATGGTGTCCTAACGTTCCAGCGTTCGCGCAAGCAGTAAGAGACCTTGGCATTGATGTTGAGATTCTTGTTATTGGAAGAGATCAAAATATTCTTAATTATCAACAGACACGTCTTAGGGAAGAAAGCACGGTTCGTCATTTCCTAGATCAATTGCCGCATATGGGTAAAGTAACTTATTTGAGTTATGAGTTGTTATATCTTTATAAGCAAGAGTATCTAAAATCATTAGAGTTAAGCATTCCTGTTGCCTGGTATGATGAGCGTGTGGACACCATTCTAGAGAGAGATGCTAATAAAAAATACATCAAGTATGTGATTGAAAATCCTCTTGATGATTGTAATAAGACTGGTGTGCCAGCACCCTTAAATCCATTCAAAAATACTGATCCTGGACCAGCACCAGAAAAACCTAGTAAGTGTTGTTAAATGCCAAAATTACTTATATTAGCAGGAATAGGTTGGTGTGCTACATCACCATTATGGTTTACTCTTAAGAGACAAAAAATTGTCAACACTGGAATATCAAAAGAGACTGAGACATTATGGTTTCTAGAGAATCCAGATCCAGTAAAAAGACTTGCTAAACGAAGTTCTTTATACAAATATAAAAATCGCAAATGGGGCAATGCCAACTTAATATATTCCGAAAATGTAACCTTAGATAATTTTATTGAGTACTATAGTAAATTAGCAAGTGATGAATATAAGTACGTTGGAGAATTTAGTAATCAAAACAGTTTTTTGTCGGAAAATTTCCTATCAAAAATTGCCTCAAAACTTAATGAACATTTTGATGTAAGAGTTTTGGTGATTACAAGAGATCCTGTAAGAAGAAGTTACTCAAAAACTTCTGCTAACTACCAGAGAATAGTTGATAAACAATTTCCTGACAGCATCTCTTATTGGAAACATGTCCTGGCATTACCTGGACAGGATGTATTTAAATTTTCTTATGTAGATATATACAAAAAATTCTCACAACATTTTAAAACACATGCTATAGTATCGGAAGAGTTATGGTCAGGTAAAACTAAAGAGTTGGAAAATTTTTTAGAATGTAAGTTGAATGGTCTTCATAGAAATTGCTATTATCCGGAAATGGGTACGAAAGCACCAAGATATGAAGAGTTGTCAGATCAATGGACAAGTGACTTACAGGACCTAACAGATGAAGATTATGCTTATGGTAAGGAGCATTTGCAGTGGATATATGATGAGTGGTATGAAGAATTTGGAACTCGTCCTTGGGAATAATGAATCAAAAGAAAATACTAGTTGTAACAGGACCTCAAGGGTCTGGAAATCATTGTTGGAGTAAAATATTTTCCAGTCATGCTGAGGTATGTGGATGGAGTGAACTTACCAAGAAATACTGGGTAGGGCATAATCAAGAACCACTTCATTCTTCATGGATGAATCCCAATTTACTTTATGATAAACCATGGGATCATGAATATTATTTTACCAATATGAGTGTCCCTTTTGGCGGTGTGGTTAAGGGTGACAAAGCAATACCAAAAGTATCAAAATTTATCGAGGTTCTAGAGGATATTGGATTTGATGTTCAGGTCGCAGTCACATCTAGAGATAAAAACATTTTGGATCTTCAGCAAACACGAAGATGGAACACTCCTACAGCACACGAGTTTTTAGATATTTTACCAGAAATAAAAGACCCCATATTTCTCAGTTATGAATCGCTTCTTTTGTATAAAGAGAAATATGTGCGTTCTTTAAAAGTAAATATACCAATTGATTATTCTAATTTATCCAATATAATCATGAGTGATGCCAATCAAAAATATATCTGCGACTTCAAACCAACAAAACTTAGAAAAAGATGAAGAAAAAACTTCTAATCACAACTGGTCCACAGGGTTCTGGTAATCATTTATTTGCTAGGATTTTCAGTCAACACCCTGATGTTGTTGGTTGGGAAAAATTGAAAACAAATTACTGGGTTCCTTCAGATGAAGAACCATTTGCCAAATATTGGGTATACCCTGAATTGTTAGATTTTCCTGAGGGAGACTTCTTTTTGGCAAACGTAAGTGTTCCATTCTTTTACGATGGTGTAAGACGAGTTCCAAAAATTATTGAAGTTTGTCATCAAGCAATGCATCTTGGATACGAACCCACAGTCGCAATTATTGTGAGAGATAAAAATATTAATTCCGTTCAACAAAAAAGAGTTGGTGGGGAGGTAACCCTACTGACTGCCATGGGATATTACAAATCTCTCCTGTCAGACCCTAATATTGAGACACATTTTCTGTCTCATGAGTCGTTCTTTTTGTGGAAGGATGATTATATAAAATATTGTGGCGATGTTTTAAAGTTCCCCGTAACGAACGAAGGCATCGACCAGTTTATAACCGGCGATGCCAACGAAAAATATGTAAGTCCCGTCAAAGAACATTGGTTAGACGAGACTATTAGAGAAGGTCGTCAGACCTTCAAACAACGGCAAGGGGAGTAGCGGTGTTCTGGCGGGAGATCTCAAGAAGATCTTCACGCATACGCTCAACGATAGAAAGTACGCGAGCTTGAACTTCAGCACTGCCTTCTACAAGACCGCTCAGGGTGCGTCCACCAAGATTGGAGTGGAAACCTTCATCCTTAGCAATAGCAGCGTAACGTGAGGAGATGAACTTGTCCTCTACACACTCAGCCATCTCGTTCCAAACTGCTTCTGCACGACCTTCAGCAACGAGCTGATAGGCAGCAAGGGCAGCGGGATCTTCAGCAGCTTCATACTTCTCAAGCAGGGAGGCACCCTTTGCTTGGGGCTTGTCTGCTTCAGCAGCGAAAGCAGCAGCAACATCTAGTTCTTCACCAGTGATGTGCTCGATGACTTCCTTAACCATACGGAAGTGCTTAGCTTCGTCAAGTGCTTGCTTGCTCAGCAGTTCCAGGTCACGGACGGGGGTGCTAGGATCGGCAGCAGCGACTTGACCAGCGATGGCATACATGTTTTGAGCTTCGTTGACCATACGTCCACGGAAGTGCTCAACCAGGTACTCATTGCTAGGGGATGAAGCGAAGAAACGACGAACGTTACTACGGGAAGTTTCAAACAACTCCCTATTACCTTCCTTGATTTTCTTAACGAAAGCAGTTCCAGAAAGCATTGGATTTAACTCCATAGGATTGAGATTATCAGAAATATTTTCTATAACGCTACTATTTAGAAAACTCAAAGTAGTAGCGGTTGTGACCTTGGATTGTCTGTTCAATATCAAACCGGTCCACATTATATTTATATTCTTTGGCAATATTATACACTTTGTCTTTAGTCCAAGGATACCATGTTATACCATCCCACTCATTTTGATTTGCCCACAAATGTGGTAATCCAGGATTTACTCTAAAAATTGATTTCTCTGTCCAAATACCATCCAAAATAGCAATTTGATGATCAATAGTTTCTTCATCGCCAAAATTGATAGATCCTAGGCACAGAGCAATATCTACAGCAGGACCATCATATTGCTCTAAGGAAATTTTTACATCGGCGGCATCGTTATACGGATCAATACCAATAAGATTCTTGATCTTACCCTTAAAGCGATTAAACCCACAACCAACATCTAAGACGCGATTTGGGTTCATGTCGTTAACATAATCAATTAGAGTCCACCCAGAGTGTGGATAAACATCCATACTGGAATCTGACCACTTACCACTAAAATAAGATTTCATTACAGTTATAAAATGCGATTGATGTTTCGTATCTTGGTGCTCTAGTATACAAATTAGTGTCAGAAATATAGCACCTCTTATACCAAGTAAATTCGTGATGACCCTTTTCGTCCCATTGAAAATCCATTCGATCTAGAATGTATTTTGTGGGACAAAATATAATGTCTGCATATCTGCGAACAAAAGATCTCAACTCAGTATCATGTTGACGATTCAATTTTCTAAAGTTTTGCTCGTTCTCAATACAGTGACTACCAAATTTTTCATCGGGATCTTCCTTAACCATCCATGCGCTATAATTTGGATAATCCTTATTGAAAGTCATCGATTCCAACCATCGATGATTACAAAGTTCCACATCACGCAGAACTGCAACGTACTTACTATCAGGAAAGTTTCTAATTAACCAATTAATATTGTGTCTTTCGCAGAACCAATGACACTTCAGCATATAATTATCTTTATCATTGACATCCTTATATACTTTTAAACACTCTTCTAAAAAAGACTCTTTTGTATAATTCGCACCAATATCTTTAAAACCTTCACCTACACCACTACCTGGACCAAGGAAGTGACCTTTATGGTTAAGATAATACCTATTGGTGTTTCTCTGCCATATCGTATCCTCGTTAATATCAGATTCATTAAACTTAAATTTCCTACAACATCTAAGAAGCGAGTCAATTTTTGCCCACCCAGATCCAGGTATTCCTAAGAAAAATACTATTTGATCATCTCTAATCATGATGATACCTCAAAGAAGTCACTGCAGTTGTAGAAAACAAATGGTGCGTCATATCTTGGAACATCGACCTTATGAAATTGGTGAGTGTGTATCATTTTTTGATATTCTTCTACACCCTCATCATCCCAAATATATCCAAGTTTGTTGAGAAATGCTTTATTTGGTTGTATGATATAACAATCGCGATCCAAAATCCAGTTCCTAATCATCGCATCATGTATATTGATTAGTTCCCAAAGTCGTTGGAAATTTTCTGGGTGATCATCGATGAAAGTATACTTCATCCATGCTTTATAATTTGGATAGTGCTTTGTGAATGTCATACCAGTCGTCCAACCTTCAAAGCAAGGACCTGGTTCTCTTAAAACAAAAATAATTTTATTTTTTGGAAAATTCTCTACTAACCAATTGAGGTTTTTAGTTTCAGCAAAAAAGTGAGAACGTATTAGATAATTTTTATCATCATGCTCAGCAAATGGACGCAAACACTCCTGAATAAATTCATCTTTGGTGTAGTTCGCACCAATATCATCAAATCCAGCACCATACTCTCGCTTTGGATCCCAAAAGCATCCCTTGTGAAAGATGTGCTTAGTATCTCCTCTTTTACCAGCTTCCACCCATTCGGGTCTTCTATCTGACTTGTTTAAGTTTAATTTGGCACAGCATCCTAAGAGGAGTGACAATTTTGCCCATCCACTACCGGGTACAGCACAGTAAAAGATTAGTTGTCTTTCGTCAGAAAGAACCGGCATCAGTCGTCTCCGCTGCTTTGCGACTACGCTTTCTGGCAGCAGGTGCTTCCGCTGCGGGTGCCTGTTGTTGAATTTGTTGTAGAGTTGCTGTTAGCACAGCAATTCTTGCCTCAAAGGCAATCGCTTGCGCTGTCATATCGTTTAGACGTTTTTGATACACGCTCATGAGCGCAGAAATTTCAGGATCCATACATCTAGATAATAAAAAAGGAGGTCCGAAGACCTCCTGTATTTAGTCAGTTGTCAGGGGGGTCAGAACGAGCCGCCGTCGATCGTGATGTTCTCTAGGGAACGGGTGGTGCCGGAGCAGGAGATAACCTGCGAAGCGCCAGCACAGTCGTTCACGTAGAGGGAACCAACTTCCAATCCAGCGTAGGCGCTTGGAGTTAGAACGCCGGTATTTTCAGCAGACTCGCTCGCGAAGACGAAGCGACCAGCAGAGTCATCCCAGAAGAACGCTGCCTTCTTAGCAGAACCATCATAGTAGTTCATTACGAGACCAACGTCTTTGTTGGTATCGCTGCCTAGGTTACCCGAGGAAGAACGCTGTAGTTCGAGGAGAGTATCCTCAATCGTCGTGTTCGTCGTGTTGATGCTGGTGAGCGTGCCGTTAACGGTAAGGTTACCGCCGACGACTGCATTACCAGATAGACTCAGGGCAGGAGCAGAAAGCGTCGTACCGTCGTAGGTGAGCGTAGAAGCGTCCTGAAGTTCACCGTCGGCACCAGCAGTAACAACGCGACCGGAGGTTAGGTCAGAGACCTTTGCGGAGGCGAGTGTGGCAGATGTCGTAGCGACGACTGTAGCGCCCTGGACAGCACCAGAAGCAGTTACGCTTGTGAGACTGATAGCGTCATCCAAAGCAACCTCAACGCCGTTAGAAGCGGCGGTGGTGGTCACGTTAGAACCACCAGAGATCGTTAGATCTTCAGATGCTAGTGCGATGTCCTCAGAACCGCTGTCACCATCAACCGTTAGGGTTGTAACGACAGTTGCGGTGCTCGTGGCAGTAACGCGACCCTTGGCATCAACCGTGATGATAGGAATTGCGGAACTAGAACCAACCGTGCCTGCGGAAACGCCACTGTTAGCAAGCGTTGCTGTGATGGTAGCGTTAGCACCACCATTGAAGGAGGCAGAACCTGTAGCATCGCCAGCGATTGCCAGTGTTCTAGAAGTTTCTAGAACAGTTGCGGTAGCGGCGTTACCAGAAGTATCCTGGGTACCGGACTGGTTTACACCAGGTAGGTTGATATTAGCAGTGCCGTCAAAGGATACGCCACCAATGTTTCTAGCGGTTGCTAGAGCAGTTGCGGTGTCTGCGTTACCTGTTAGGGCACCTACGAAGGTAGCAGCAGTCGCGATACCAGTCGTATTGAGTTGACCGTTAAAGGTAGTGGCAGTAGCAATACCACCAACCGTTAGATCACTTACAGTCTTAAGTGACTGAATGTGAGCAACGTCACCTAGAGACTTCCAAGCAACAATTTCGACTTCATCACCTGCGGTGGCACCCGAGGCAAGAGTTACAGTGGACTTGTCAACGTTATCGTTGTAGTCAACACCGGTTACGAGACGAACACCGTTTAGGTATACATCAACAAAACCTTGTGTGTAACCAGCAGCAAACGTGAGAGCAGTTTGCCCTTCCGTAGCAGTGATTGTCTGAGAAGTAGTGAAGGTGGTAGCAGCAACACCAGAAACGGTGACTGTTGCGGTTCCATCAATAACACTGAAGTCTTCTAGACCAGTACCATCAAACTTAAATGCGGTAACAAGACCCGAGTGACCAGAAGCGGTTGTAACACCAACTAGAGGAATTAGGGTGCCGTTCGTTTGACGGATGTTAGCACCAACGAAACTAGAAGCGGTAACAATACCAGCAGCGTTGACGTTGGTAGCACCAATGCGACCAGCGGTGATATCACCGGTTAGAGTAGCATCGTTGACTGTTGGTGACTCAGAGAAGACTAGGGTAGAAGTACCAGTCTCGTCAGTGATCGCGGCAGCGAGGTTTGCGCTGCTTGGGGTTCCAAGGAAGGTAGCAACGTTAGCACCTAGACCAGCAACACCAGAACTAATCGGTAGTCCAGTGGCATCGGCAAGGTTAAAGGCAGGAGTTGCGTCAGCAGCACCTAGAGCAACAGAAACACCACCGAAGGATACGCTGCTGTTATCAAGAGCAGCATTAGGGATGTCTGTTAGAGAAGCACCAGAACCGGAGAAGGTCGTAGCACTCAGAGTACCACCAGAGAAAGATAGAGCAGCACTGTCTTCTAGTTCACCACCTGATCCTGCTAGAACAACACGACCATCGGTTAGGTCGGATACAGCAGCAGAGTTAGCAGTTAAACCACCAGCAATGTTAGCACCGCCGTCTACGTCTAGAGCACCAGTTACGGTAGCACCAGCACCAACCTTAAGGGTTGTGGCGTCAGCGAAAGTTACAGTGGCAATACCTGAGACATTGATCTGCTCGAAGTTAGCACCAGCACCACCGCCTAGGACGTAATCCTTGACGCGGGACATTGCGGTCTTACGGTTTGTACCGCCAGCACCGTCATCAACAACTAGGAGGTCAGCATCAACTAGGTCAGCACCAATGTCGGTAGCACCGTCAATGTTCAGTGAAGCAACGTCAACGGCAATTGCGGAAGCAAGAGCAGAACCGCTTAGAACCTCAGTGTTGTTGACCTTAAGAACCTTGCCGGAAGCGAGGTTGATGTTCTCGGAAGAACCGAAGTTATCACCAGTTGCTTCAAATTGGAAGGTCTTGTCGCCCTCACCAGAATCAACGGTGATACCAGCACCATCAGCAGCAGCGTCGTTAGCAGCGCCAGTGGCAATCTGGATGTTCTTATCGTCAATATTGACGGTTGTAGAATTGATGGTAGTTGTCGTACCATCTACTTGGAGGTCACCAGCAATAACAACCGTACCAGTGTTGTCACCAACGCCAGCAGGGTCAAGTGTTAGGGTTGCAGGACCAGAGATTGTATTAGATGTGACTCTAATAGCAGATCCTTCAGCACCTGTATGGAATGCGGAAGCAGTAACTGTAGAAGAAGCAACTACGGTACCAGTAACACCAAGAGATGAACCATCAAATGTTAGGTTACCACTGTCTTCTAGTTCTCCACCAGAACCAGCAATAACAACTCTGTTATCTGTAAGATCTTCAACAATTAATGTGTTAGCTGTTACTCCACCATTAAAATCAGCAGTACCACCAACTGTAGCTCCACCAGTTACGGTTAGTCCAGAAGCAATGTTAGCACCACCATCAACATCGAGAGCACCAGTTACGGTAGCACCAGCGGATACTACAATATCAGTAGTTCCAAGTTGGTTAGTGGTCGTAATACCAGTTGCCTGGAGGTTAACGAAGTTAGCACCAGCACCACCGCCAAGGACGTAATCCTTAACACGGGTCATGGTTGCCTTGCGGTTAGTGCCGCCAGCACCATCGTCAACAACGATTAGGTCAGCATCAGCAAGGTTAGCACCGATATCGGTAGCACCGTCGATGTTGATCGCAGAAACGTTTACCTTGTCAGCAGTGGTAATCTCGTCTAGTTTACCATTAGCAATGCTGCCAGCAAGCATGGCGTTTGTTACACCTGCTGCTTTTACGTTCAGAGTGCCGCCACTAAACTCAATAGAAGAATCGTCAACCTCAGAGGTCTTAACATAATTCTCAGCAAGTTTGCTGTCAGCAATATTACCATCCAACTGACCATTGGTAATTACACCCGTCAGGTTGCTGGTAGCGAGATTGCCGTCAAAGGTCGTAGCAGATACAATACCAGAAGCATTGATATCATTGGTAACACGTAGACCGTTGCCTGTGTTAAATGTTAACTGAGTGCTATCACCCAGAGCACCTGAGCTACCAGCAAGAACAACACGACCAGATGTTAGGTCACTAACAGTAGCAGACGACATGGTGGTTTCGCCACCAGAAATGTCAGCACCGCCATCAACGTTGAGAGCACCGGTAATAGTAGCACCAGCACCGACCTTAAGGGTTGTAGCATCGGCAAACGTTACGGTCGCAATACCGGATACGTTAATCGCAGCAAAGTTTGCTCCGGTACCACCGCCAAGGACGTAATCCTTAACGCGAGACATGGCTGCCTTACGGTTTGTACCGCCAGCACCGTCGTCTACGATGAACAAGTCAGCATCAGCTAGGTCAGCACCAATATCAGTGCCACCGTCAATATCAAGAGCACCAATTTCAACTTTATTAGCAGTGCTAATTGTGTTAAGTTTGCTGTCAGCAATTGAACCAGCTAACTGAGCGTTAGTGATCGTGCCAGTTAGACTGGTTGTAGGTAGGTCGGTAGCATCAGATAGGTCAAACGCTGGAGTATCGTCAGAACCACCTAGTGATACACTTACACCACCTAGTGATACACTAGAGTTAGCAAGTTTTCCGTTAGCAATAGAACCCGCCAACTGAGCGTTGGTGATGGTTCCTGTTAGATTTGTAGTGGCAAGGTTGCCGTCAAATGTAGTTGCGGTGACGACTCCGCTTGCGTTCACTTCGGTTACTGTGATGCCATTTCCACTGAAGTTAGCACCACCGTCTACGTCTAGAGCACCAGTAACGGTGGCACCAGCGGAAACATTTACTGTTGTTGCCTGTAGGAAGGCGACCGTACCAACGCCCGTAGCGTTGACGTTTGTAGCGTCTAGGGTATCGTCCCAAGACAAATCACCGTTGCTATCTACTAATAGATAACCACCGGCGGTGATAGATGCTGGGAATGTATAAGTAAGGTTGCTCGCAACTGAGGCAGGTGCCTTCAGTTCAATATAATTTTCACCGTTATCTGTTCCTTCTACTAAGCGGAGACCCGATCCTGCTGTAGTTGTTTCTTTAGTCCAATAACGGTGGGAACCAAAGAATTTGTTGTTCGACGTTGTACTATCAATACCAACGAAGAGGTCGTACTTATCTGTTGTAAAACCTGGTTCACCGGGACGTAAACCTGGCAGATTAGCAAATTGACCCCTCTTAAACTGAATTACCGGAGCAGCCATGAAGAGAGTATTTGATCTTTGTGCACAAAGATATTTAGTGTAACTTGGGGTTACATAATGATATCTTCAATGTAAAGATTTTTAAAATTCTCCGGCGTCCAAATCGATTCTATTATCCAATACGTCGTCTAGGTAATCAATTGTTTGTGTTGTGAGACCCACAGGTGCTGGATCTGCTGTGGTTACGCCTACAGCGGACTGAACTACATCGTCGGGATTAACAAAAACAAATTTGTCATTAGGAGCATCATAAGTGAGAACAAACTTGTTCGTTGTCCCACTTAAATTAGATGAATTTACATCTAACAGATCTTTAAGGTTTGACACTGATCCTACTCCTGCTACTGATCCATCTACAACAAACACCTGTACTGGACTGGCACCTTGAGATGAGAGATTTACATCTGCTACTTCACTATCATCAACAGAAACGCTGAAACCTGATCCTCCTCCGTCAACAACTACAATATCCGACATATTAAGAAACTGTAGAGTTGACTTTTACCTGTCCTGAAATAACTTTAGTTTTCTTATTATTGTTCTGATTGTCAATGATAATATCGTAATTATAACGACCTGCTGTAATAATACCAGTTTGAGCATTAGTCAAACTGATAGTCAATTGACCCGCTGATGGGTCAGCATTATATGTAGTGCCAAAACTAATGCTTCCAGCAGAGTCAGTCCACTTTCTCATTTTGGCATCAAACTCGTAGATGGATAGATCCAATGGAGATCCATCAGACTTTTTCAAAGAATAAGTTCTCTGAAAGTCTGTTCCCTCTTCAACAACAATATTGATGACAGGAACTGCCATTAGACCATACCTCTACTAAGATTATTTATTGAGAAACATCGCCTTTAGTGTGGCGAGCTCTGCTCTAAGTTCTTCAATCTCTTTCTTTTGAGAAAGGACTCGTTCCTTCTCCATGATATATTTTTCATAGGCAACCGAGTCAGTGTTTACGATTGCCTGTGATTTCATGTCACGTTCAAGACCTTTATGGTCTTTTACTCTTGCTCTTTTCATAAAGTTCTTCGTATAGGAATGACCAACTCATTATGCGAGTGCTATTACTCTAAAGGACTGCATTCTCACTGGTGTTGCTTGGTTTGTGCTCGTACACTCAACCTTAATTTGGTAAGCAGTGAACTGTGGTAGGTTATTTGCGGTGAACTCATGTTCTACAAATTGACCTGGAGCGGCACTGATTTTTCTATCTGATGTGCCGTTGTTCAAAGCAGAATTGATTACCTGATCATTAATGTTGAGATTGTTAAAACCGGGCATTAGTTCAAACACCTTATCAACTTCAGAACCATCGGCACGTCTGAGTCTGTAAAGAACTCTTACGTCACCAGCGGTGGATTTGTCAACATCAACTAGAACACGTAAAGAAGAGGCAGCATTTTCAAGTCCAATCACCTGAGTCAAGTAATTAAAACTGTGTGCGTCTGCTAGTAATGTATTAGAACTATTGTCTGTAACATAACTACTCACAGGAGCATTGATTCTATTACTTCTAGTTGTGATGGTGCTTGCGAATACATCAACAATAGGCGAGACATTTTCGTTTGTTGACCCAAGAGTTACTTCCATCGTGAAAGATTTGGAAGCAGGCAAAGCACTCAACTTCGCAGTCTCGTTTTCACGAGAAGCAACAATTCTTGGTGTAGAGAACTTAGTTTCATTAGCGAGTGAAACTGATTCATAACCTTGATCTTGGAAAGAAGTTTCATTACCACTTATACTTGTACCCGAGGTAGTTCTTACCTTAGCACTCAAAGTAGTATCCTCAGGGAGAATGTTTCTTAGATGTGGAGTGATAGACTCAAACTGAACATTTTTAGATGCTTTGACCTTATTACCACCACCAAAACCAGATCGAGTAAACACATTAGTGCTGTCAATCTTCAAGTAATATTGATCAAGAGTAATCTTATTGGTGATGGGATTTGTGACATTGGCAAAGTTGTGCTCAGTATTAATTTTTCTCAGTGATACACCACCAAACTCATATTTTTGAATAGGAGTATCGACGGTATAGGATTGAGACATTGTGTTGTCAATACCACGAGTTGTGATACCAGTCAACACGTTGTTACCAACACCAGTATAGGCAATAATCTCTTTATTGATTAGAGCAAAACCTGGATTGTCAGCAGTTACTTGAGCACCTTCAAAGAAATTAAAGTTAGAACTACTACCAACGCTCAGGTTTTCAATAGAACTCGCTGCGTATCCAACAGTGATTGTTGTAGGAACACTATCACCTTCAACACCAACGATTCTAACCATGTTATTGGCAGCATGCATGCCATGATCACGTTGTGATACGCGGAAGCACTTGCCATCAAACTCATTGCCATTTGTGGTGACGGTAGTGGGATTGATATTGGTCATGGTTGATCCAATACCAGCAGCAGGACCAGCAGTTGGAACATGTAATAGATCAGCAGACGTATTGAAGTCCTGACCAGTTACATCCGTTAGACGGAAACTGTTAGTAGATGTGACCACTCCCACAGTAAAGAGTAGACTTCTACCAAGTCCATCAGCACCAATCGTGCCCGTTACGGTGTCTCCAACGGCATAACCTGTACCAGTTGCGTTGACACTTACACTATCAATTGTTCCACTAGTTACAGTTACAATACCAGTTAGACCACTACCAGACCCGGTTTGAGTAGAGAATGTGATTGCTTGACCAGCACCATTGGGGTAATCTACACCCGCATTGGTGATGGTTAGACCTGTACCACCAATTGCTACTGGACCCAGTTTTGCCTCAACAAAACCACTAGAGGTTCTGCCAGTTTGTCTGATTTCACTACCAACAACTACAAACTCATTGGTTACGGAAGACGACAGACCAAGATTTACTTTCTTAGAGAAGATCTCAATTGGATTAGTATCCAACAAATACTTCTCATTGTTAGAATCTAGTTCTGGATTAAACATGTTGAATGATCCAGTGCCAGTCGCAAACTTCGCCTTACGGGCAACATACTTAAGATCTTCTAGTTGAGAAGCAGTCCACGTAGAGGCATTCTGCGACTTGAATAGAGAACCTAGTGAAGGTTGCTTGTTAATAATAACCTTCTGTAGTTCCGGAAGATCCTTAGTAGAAATGTCTTCCTCACCCATACGAGCAACCCAACAGTTGTAGTCCTGAGTGGATGCCTTGATTACGAAAGCATATTCACCAGTCTCAAGATATACGGGGAAGTCGAATGTAAAGGTTGTTGGTGTTTTACCGTCAGTAGACGTTTTTACATCAACAGCATCAAGAAGTTTGAATCCAATCACATTTTGTGAAGGATATCCATTTACCAGAGTAACAATCTCTAGCATAACTGGGATAACATCACTCTTCGTAGCGAAGAAGATATCCACAGATGTCATAAAGATGCCAGGAGTTTCTGTCACCCTAAAGGATTGAGCGAGCGGATCGTCATCCTCTTCTGGAGGTTCGGGTGGTGCTGGCGGCGGTGGCGGCGGCGGTGGCGGAGTTCTTATAATTGTCGTCTGAGTAATCAGAGTTCCTTCTGATGTAAAGTTTGCTTTTGCTTTACTCGTAGGAATACCAGGAATTCCGCTTGGTTTTGCGGTTACTTCTGCTAGATTGGTGCCATTTGAGAAGTTTGGATCTGTTGGAGGAATATGAATAGATCCAACTAGAGCACCGGTCTCGTCAGAAACCAGACGGACCTGACTAACAGTTGCCTCAGCACCACTAGTTTCACCAATAAGTTTCATGTCCTTGACGACACGACCATAGAAAGTTTCATTTGACTTTTGAGTCAAACTCTTGGTGTCAATGTTTAGTAGCGTCGTGGTGTCGCTGTAGGATGAGGAAATACCAGTATTATTGTATGGGTTGGTATTGAAGAATGCTACAGGAGCGTTGTATGGACCATCCTTATGATTAGGTGAAGCAAGACGGAACTTAATTTCTGCGTTACCACCTTCACCTCGTACAGTCTCACCTACTTGGAAAGCACCCTTTACCGGAGTTACCTCTAGAAGTTTAGGGATAGTTAACTTTCTATCCGCAGACATATCCTTACTAGAGAACTTACTGTTCATCTTGGTAGATGGTTTCAGTCTCGTCGCAACAAATTCAATATTTTGCGATCTTAGTTTAGGAACAGATGCTGACTGTGTAATAACCTCAGTCTCACCAAATCCACCATTGACAGTTTTAAATTGTTTTTCTACCCAATAATCCTCGGCAGGATTTAGGGACATCTTGCCTGCCCAGGTAACCACATCAAACGGGTTTACATTTACTGCTCTACTAGCAAATGGTTGATCAAAATCAACAACCTCAGAGTAGTTCATAGTAACCTTGTCACCCGTCTTCTTCAGATTAGGTGAACCAAGGTCAGTGGCGTAG
>Ga0208157_1000881_pt1 | contig 14805 bp, 16 predicted proteins | sample 5_EtaG_FD_184077 | JGI IMG/M metagenome (GOLD analysis project Ga0208157, IMG submission 184077) | Marine viral communities from the Subarctic Pacific Ocean - 5_ETSP_OMZ_AT15132 metaG (SPAdes) (version 2) | ecosystem: Environmental > Aquatic > Marine > Oceanic | place: Pacific Ocean | collected...
CTAGTTGTTCAAGAGCTACTTCCCAATTGGATTCGCTCAGGCAATCGCTATCCCTGTTGCGGGTTAGGACAACCAGCAATTTAGAAAACTCGTCGGGGTCCGTCCCGCTATAGTTGGAAAGGCTATCGAAGCCGCTCGGGTTAGAGACAGCGGAGGTCAAGGTAGGCAGTTCAATTTCAGATATATTCATTTGTTCAGTGGTTAGATTTTAATTTTAGCGGGTGTGAAAGAACCAGTGTTCTCCATTATGGCGGCAACTTGAAAAGCTGTGCTTTAAATAGCTATCCCATGTCGCTTGCCAATCGATCACAATTTTCAAGCGGTATTCCATACTGTCAAAGTCGGCTTCCCCTGTTGTCTGGTGGGTATGCTCTTCTGCAAATTCTTTTTCGCTGTTCCACGTTCCGGCAAAGTTATCTTGTGCCGTCTCAATGTCGGCGCTTGCGTCTATGTTGTCTTGATAAACGGCGAGCAGTTCCCGCTCGTGATCATCTAACGCGAGCCAATCCCAGACTTCCGCATTTATAAAGCACTCCCCGACTACTCCCGACGGGAGGTTTTCCCAGTCTTGAAACATAAACTCGGGGTCTGATTCATCCTTGTGAAGCTTGGCGCAAGCTTCAAGGAAGTCTTCCTTGTCGGCGTAGTCTTCAAGCTCCAGCCATTTTCCAGCGATTGAACCGTTGTTATACTTGCGATAGGTTCCCACATAAATGCGGGGCGTGTCTTGTTCTTTGGTATTCATTTCTTTGATGCTTTGAATTAAACTCGAAATTTTTGGGGGGGTCAATTTTTTTATTCAATTATTTTACTTCGATAAAGACGGCGGAAATATGATTGTCATACCCAAGAATCCAAGTGGATTCCACGGGGGCGGAAGGTTCGTCACGGTTAACCCGTGCCGCAATCCTTTTAAGATATCCAGCGGCAAAGATTACCTCCACAATTTCGCTGTCCTCGTCAAAGATCACATCCTTGATTCCCTCGCGAGAGTAAGCGAAGTTCTTAAAGTTTGGGAGACGGTCGAAAAGTTCAACGGTCTTTTTCATGCTTTCGATATTCATTGTATTCATTTGGTTTTGGTTTTGGTTCAGTCTCTTTATTGAGTCCTGATTCCTGCCCCCCTCATTGAGAGGGGCAGAGTCAAGATTCAAGGTTTATGATTCAACCGCTTGCGGCTTCATTTCTTCCGGCAATGGCTCGTATTCATTTAGCGATCCTCCTAGGATATGTTCCGCCGCTCTTTGTGCTGCAGATGCGGCGGTGATAATCATATTCTTATCATCCTTGAATGACTTGACCCACGATTTGAGATAGGCGGCGGAGTTTCGCTCTTGCTTCTCTCCCCAACATCCGGTGATCGATGCGAGGAAAGCCGCTCCAAGTTCCGCTATCAATTCCTCTTTTGAATATTGATCGCTTCCGAAATTGTCAAACTTTGCAACTCCGTCACGGTTGAGTCTTTTCTTGTGTCCGGTTGAGTGAATCATTTCGTGAAAGTAAGTCTTGTAAAACGACTGTGAGCAATTGAAGGAATTGATTGTCGGCATTACAACTTTATCAAGAGCGGGGGAGTAGTGAGCGGAATCCCCTCCAAATTGAGAGAGGGGCGCATTTTCGTATCCATCCAAAACGGATTCAGCTTGTGCGATTGCTTCGTTTTTCTCTTTCTCTTTTGGCGCTTCTACTTTCGGAAAATCGATCCCCTCAATTTGAGTTGCATTGAAAACGGTTGAATATTTAAGAGTTGGAATTTTCTTTGCCGCTTTGCTTTCGTCTTTCGTTGGCTTTCCGTTTTCATCCAGCATGAACAAGCTCCACCAAATAATCATTGTCCCCTTTGATCCTTTGATCACGTTGCCGCCTTTTGCCTTGGCTTGTTTATATGTCAGGAACCACGGTGACGAAAAGCCGCGAGAGAGAAGCATAAGAACATTTGACCCCCTGTAAGGTTTCTTAGTCTCGAAAGAGCGGGGGGCATTCACTCCAAAAAAGGAACTTCCGCTCGCACTCCATTCTTTCTCCCACGGGAGTTTTCCGGTCTTCTCAATAATATCAATCAGATTATTGGTGACGGTTTCGGCAATATCGAATTTTTGTTTTTTCATGTATTCAGTTTTTTTTGGTTTTGTGAGGGAGGAATGCGCCCCCCTCAACTGATTAAATTTATCGTCTATCTTGCTTCATTCTTCAAGTCTTTTTTTCAACAAATATAAAGATTCTTTAAACCGTTGAAACTCAAAGAGTTGTGAAGGAAATTTTCCGAAATAAATTCTTTTCCTTAGTTAAGATTCCTTAACCTTTATGCATTTGTGCAATTGTTCCACATGGAACGAATCAGGGGCAACGAATCAGGGGCAACGGTTCACGATTCAGTAAGTGAGAAAAGAGCGCGGAAGATTTCCCACTTTTGCGGGGGTTCCTCAATTCCAAAACGGACCCCGCTTTTTTGATGGCGCGACCGTGCAACGTGGTTCCGATTCGTGCAACATGGTTCCCGCTCGTGGTTCATGGTTCACGATTCATTGACCAGCCGCTAGGCTGCTAGATTCTTGATGGCTCGTGGTTTGTGATGGGTGGATCGTGTGACACGCCACGGGTGGGGTCGCAGTTTTTGTGTGTGGTTTACATGTATATGTATGTATGCACGGGAAAAAACTTGACTAAAATCTATTATTATTCAAGAATTGAGGATATGGAACAAGAACTGGACTACTACGCACGGAACAAACAGGCACGAAAAGAATATCAACGCCTGTATTACGAAAGAAATAAGGGCCGGATTCAGCGGAAAAGGAAGCTGGAGGAAATTGAAGACCCCAAGAAGTTTGAATATCGAAAGAGTTACAACCAAGCCTACTACCAAAAGAACAAGGAGAAGATTCTAAAGAAAAGGGCGGAGGTGTATGCAGCGAAAAAACGGATCAAATTGGGCCAAAACGGAGGTAATGCCGAAACTCAATCTTAAAGTATTCTAGAATTAGTGTTGTATAGTAGTAAATTACCACTATATAACATGAATTACAAGAAACTTCGCAAACCACTTTCTGCTAAAACCGCTAATATTGACTAGATTGCTAGATATGGTAGTGTCTTTGCTATGGCAGATAACGCTAGTTTACGGAAAAGATTGCTAAAGCGAGCTGGGGTTTCCGGTATCGGTAAAGCAAAGCGAACTCCTAGCCATAAAACAAAGTCCCACGTTGTAGTCGCGAACTGCAATGGTAAACCTAAGTTAATCAGATTCGGGGAACAGGGTGCAAAGACCAATCAAAACGCAAAGCAACGAAAAGCTTTCAAGAGTAGACACCGTAAAAACATCGCAAAAGGTCCATGCTCCGCTGCTTATTGGGCAAATAAAGTAAAGTGGTAATGAGCAAAAAGAAAAAGTCCTCAGTAAATAGTGCGGGTAACTACACCAAGCCTACAATGCGTAAGAGATTGTTTGAGCGTATTAAAGCTGGCACTAAGGGCGGTCCCGCTGGTGTATGGTCTGCGAGAAAAGCCCAGATGCTTGCGCGGGAATACAAAGCTAAGGGAGGGGGATACAAGTAATGCCTAAGAAGAAATCACAAAAAGACTTAGATAAGTGGACTAAAGAAGACTGGGGTTCCGATTCTAAGGGCGGTCGCTACTTACCCAAGAAAGCACGGAAGAAACTAACTTCCGCTCAAAAAGCTGCGGGCAACCGGAAAAAAAGAAAGGCTACGGCATCAGGTAAAAAGCGAGCAAGCTACACGGAAGCAGAGAGAAAAGCTTTCTTGGCAGCAACAAACAGGCGAAGAGCAAGGCAAAAGAAGAAAAAGAAATAAAAACTTTAACAATTTTGTTGTTGTATAGTGGTAAATTACTACTGTATAACACTATTGTTATGGAAATTCCCGAAGGATTCAAACCAATCCCCCACGCCGCCGATAACTATGCCGTGTCTTCAAGAGGGGTAGTGTTCAATCTAAAGACTGGGAGAGCTTTAAAACAACAGTGGAATGGGTATAACCACTACACCACTATTAAGGATAAGGAGGGTAAGCAATTTAAGTTCTGCTATGAGAAGATGCACCGTCAGAATTACACTCCTTTAACTAAGGAATGGGTTCTAGAACAGGATGAAGCAAAAATTATCCCTGATTACCCCGACTACGCTATTTCATCCTATGGTGCGGTCTACATTATAAACCCCCGCAAGAGAGGTCCGAGAGCTGGGGAAGTCCACATGATTAGTGAAATCTACCAGCATGGTAGCTATTACGTTAAGTTGATCGACCCATATACCAAAAAACCCAGAGTAGTGGGAATAAAGAAATTACTCTCACAACTCTGGGATGAGGAAAGCTAGTCGGCAGACTAGTCTTTTGATTCTTCGCGGGGCAAAACGTCTACCCCAACGCAAAGTTTTGGTGGCAAAGGTGTAACTTGAATCACGCCTTGTGCATCCATAGCTGGATCTGTGAATGGGATAGGAAGTTTTCCTGACAACCCAGTCGAACTACATGATGCACTAAACAGGATGCAAGATACCGCTGCTGCAATAATGGCAATTTGTTTCATAACCTAACCAGCGTAGAGAGAAGATCGTCAATGTCAACTTCTAAACCATTGACTAAAATCGAATTGACAAGTATTGTATTTCAATAATGAACCGTGATCACCCTTTAGAAATTGATGGTTTAGAATTAGATGCTCTCAATGAGAAGGGTAAACCCGTGGAAACTCGTCTTAAAGACGTTAAAAGCGCCATATCTATATTCAGAACTTTATTTAAAGCAGATGAAAAATCAGCAGTCAACAGAGCGAGGGTCGATGCGATGTTCGACGGCGCGGCCCCTTATAATCAGGGAAGTCTCACAACGAGTGGGCAGGGACTTAAAACAAACCTCAACTTTGGGGAAGCTCAGAGATTGCTTGATATTTCTTTGTCAGCTTATGTGGACTTGTATAGTAGTCTTGAAAGGTTGGTTGAAGTCAAAGGAACGCTGGGGGAGAAGGCAGAAGTTTCGCCGCTTGAAGATATTGTCGCGGATGAATTGACTCACTTGATGCGCTCGTGGCCTGAGTTCCATAGTGCATACCTAAGACTTTGCACCACCTTCATTAAGCATGGGGTATCTATTTCTTATTTTGATTCCCCCGACGATTGGAAGTTTCGGGTTGGTGGTTTCACCGACATCCTGATTCCGCGACAGACTCCTGCATCCGAAGAGTGTATCGACATCGCGATTGGTCGGCGTGAATACTTGTTGCATGAGCTTCATGCATTTATCAAGAATGAGGAAGCAGCGGCTAAAGTTGGTTGGAATGTTGATGAGGTAAAGAGGGTCATTAAGAAGAATGCTACGACTACGGGTAGGTCATCCGCTACTAATAGTTTAAATGAGTTTGAGTCGCTTCAAGCCGAGTTAAAGAACAACGATATCTATTCGGGAATCCAGAATCCTACTGTCTCTGTCCTGCATTATTGGGTCAAGGAGATGGATGGTTCGGTGAGTCACTATATCTCATGTGAGAATATGCCGAAGGATTTCATGTATAAGAAAGTTTCCCGTTATGAAAATGCGGAACAAGCTTATGTGATGTTTACTTATGGTGTTGGTTCTAACGGGACATACCATTCGATTCGTGGTTTGGGTCAGCGTATCTTCTCTCACATTCAAACTAGCAACCGTTTGCGGTGTCAGCAGATCGATGGGGCTATGTTGGCTTCGGCGGTAATGATTCAACCAGAGAACCAGCGTTCTTTGGATGAGCTACAGTTTACTTATTATGGGGCGTATGCGGTGATGTCACCGAATGTAAAGATTGTTGAGAAGGCTATCCCGAACTTGGGGACTGCAGTTCAGCCAGCTTTGCAAGACATCACTCAACAATTGCAATTGAACACTGATACAGTTAGCACCTACGGTCCCAATCAGAGTTCACCATACCGGAATCAGATGCAAGTGGCATCAGACATTGATGTCACTAGCCGTATATCTGGTGCATCTTTGAACCTGTTTTATGGATCGTGGACCCGTCTTCTTAAAGAAGTTGTCCGAAGGATTGTGACGACTAAGAAGAAAGATAAAGCGATTACAGATTTCTACGCACGTTGTGCGAAGCGTGGTGTGCCTGAGCAGTTTATCAAGACCTTGGATTTGGAGCGCACAAGGGCTGTTCGATCTATTGGTAGTGGTTCCCGCGCAGACCGAGTGACTTCTCTTCGGGAGTTGCAAGGTTTACAAGGTCAGTTTGATGAAGTGGGTCGTCGCAACCTCACTAGAGATATTGTGGCTACCCGTGTTGGGCATGATTTAGCAGATAGGTATGTTCCGTCTGATGTTGAGAAGCGTCCGACTGTAGATGTTAAGATTGCGTTCTTTGAGAACCAGCAACTGCAAGAAGGTCAGAACGTCCCAGTTATTCCTAATGAGTTGCACGGGACTCACCTTGAGGTTCACGTTCCTGTATTGAATCAGATGATTCAAGCTATCAACGAGGGTCAGGCCGATCCGATGCAAATCTTGCCAACCCTCCAAGCGTTCTACCAGCACATTAGTGACACTGCTCAATTAGCTGCGGGAGATCCTACGCTTGAGCCATTGGTAAAAGATACCAAGCAAGTGTTGCAGTATGCTGAAGAAGCTATCAACAACACGATGAAAGCGGCTCAGAAGATCCAGCGTGACCAGATGGAGCAGGAAGGAATTGAAGGAGAAGAAGCAGAAGAGATGCAACAAGATTCAAAGATGCAGGAGCATCAGATAAAAATGCAGATCGCAACGGAAAAAGCGGAATTAGATATGGCTATCAAGCAGAAGAAACACGAGCAAGAAATGGCTATACGGGACGCGAAGGCTGCGCTAGAGTTCAGAGAGAATTCTTAATTAATGCCAAAACATCCGACTCCACCCATAGCTGTATCCAATTGGTTCCAAGATTTAGCTTCTGTTCAAGAACTGCGTGAGACGCTGCAAAAACCTAGTTTTCAGCAAGCTGTCGCTATTTTAAAAGAAATTGCTGGTCCTACTTACAATACTCTTCAGCAAACTGATCAAGATGCTCAAAGGCTCGCGTGGTATGCGGGATACCGAGATGCATTTAATGACCTTGAAAAATTGACAAAATTGCCGGAAGATAAGAAAACTACTCCGACAACTCTTAACGAGTGGACCCACATAGAATAAACCAATGAGTGAAGAAACCGCTGTAGAAGCAACCGACCCTGTAGAAGCCCTGCCAGAAGAGGCACAAATGGATTTTAGTTCAGCACTAGATGCTGCGTTTGAAAAACTTGAAAATCCAGAACCAGAACCCGAGCCGCAGGAGGAGACCGAACCTCAAGCAGAGGAAGCACAGGAAACCCCCGAAGCGGAGGTTGAAGAATCCAGTGAGGAGGAATCGTCGGAAGAGTCCGAGGAAACAACGGAAGAAAAAACTGAATCCTTTGATCCGACTGATGACCTTGATTCTGAAGTGGGGGATGATTGGACTCCAAAAGCAGCATCGCGGTTTAAGCAACTCAAAGCAGAATTAAAAGCGTCCACTGATGAATTGGAGACTTTACGCCAGCAAGTAGCTGAAAATGAGAGTAAGGTTAAAGAATTGTCTGGGGCGGCAGAATCCACTGACATTGAAGCTCTTGAGAAAAAATTAGCTGAATATGAAAGTGAAAAAATGTTTACTGATCTTGAAGATACAGAAGCCTATAAATTAGCGGTTACTGAACCTTTGGATAAACTTATTGATACTACTCGTGAGATTGCGGAAAAGTATGAGATCAGTCCAGATGAATTAGTTGATGCATTAGCTATTCAAGATTCTACGGAGCAAGATGAAACATTGGGGGAACTATTGGCGGATGCTTCTGATCGTGACCGTGCAAAAGTGTATCGTGTGATTGAAGATATTTCCCCGATCCTTGATAAAAGAGCCGCTATGATGGAGAACGCATCTGAAGCTTTGAATGAAGCTAATGCGGCTAAAGAGAAGCAAGGAGAGATTCAAGCAGCCGAAAGAGCCAAAGAAAGGCAAAATGCCGCTAGGAACGTGGTTGCTAGAGTTCAGAAGAAGCTTCCTTTCCTGAGTGGGATTGAAGGTTTAGATATGAAAGCTATCCAGAATAAGGCGGCAGAAGTCGATCCATCTGTGATTCATCCTGTAGATTACACTTACAATTCAGTGAGCGCCCAGATTCTCCCATCTATTATTCGGGAATATGTTGGGATGCGTAAAGAGAATGAACTTCTTACGGATAGGTTAGCTGAGTATGAGGATGCGGAACCATCTATGTCAGGATCAACACCTAGTTCTAAGACTGTCGATACTAAGGCTTCGTTTGAAGATCGTATTGAAGCAGCTTTTGCGGGGGCGTTGGGGCAGTAAATAATGCTGCATTGACATTCCGTAATATTTAAATTATTTTAAGTTTATAGTCACCGTTGGTTGCTCTAGCCATAACTAGTTCTATAAATGGGGTCTATACCCAGATTGAGCTGTGTCTCATCGAACAAGCCGTTAGGTTGCTCTAACCTTAACTAGTTCTATCGCGGTTTGCACAAACCTAATTTAGCAAGTCCCACTTTTTTTTTGGGGGGCTTAAACGTATCAACAAAACTTAACTATTATTTATTATGGCTAGAAACGCAGCAGCAGGCGACTTCGCATCCGCGAGTAATGTCGCCATTAACACTATTCTCGCAGAGGAAGCAAATCGTATTGGATCTGATGTCCATACACGCATGATGCACACCTCTCCTTGGATCGACCTTGTTAAAAAATCAGCATTCCCAGAGGGAATGGGATATCAACTCACTACTCTTATCTATGATCGTAGTCTCCCGACTAAAGATGTCACAGGTAATCAGGTGGGAACAAATTGGAACAACGTAGCAACACTTCAGAGTGGGGCAAGCGCCTTCGGAACATCAGTATTGGACCAGCCTCTTGATGACACTGCAGACAGTGTTCAAGCAGCTAACGGTGTTGGTGGCGGAAGTAACGATGCTCGTAACTTTGTAAACTTCGGTAAGCAGCTCAAAGCATACAGCATTCAACGTGCAATCATCGAATCGCCTCGTATCAATGTTGACGACCTACGCTATGCAGCACATCGTCAGGAGCAGCTCCGCGCTGTCCTTGATAGTCTTGCAGAGTCTACCCGTCATTCATGGGCCGAGCGTTATCGTGATGAGTATGACCGCCTTGTAGATAACACTGTTATCTGTCGCGGTAATATTGCTGGTGGTGATGATTCAGCTAATCCATCTGAGTTCCTTGTCGATAACGAAGGTCAAACTACTGATCAACTCGGTGCTGCTGGCGCTGACCTTGATGGTGGTAGTGCATCTAAAGTTAAGAGTGACATTTCTAATGCCGTTCTTGATAAGACATACTTCAAGATGATTCGCGGTGGTGGAGCTGCAGATGCTTATGGTCGTGAGAATGGCCGTCCAGTATTTGCACTTGTTTGCTCGTCTGAGGCATCTAACACCATTATGAAAGAGTCTGGTTTCCGTGACGATATCCGTTACAACAACGCTCGCGTTGGTGACCTTATCGCTCCACTTGGTGTTGAGAAGTCCTTCCGTGGTTTCTACCACTTGATCGACGATCTTGCACCTCGTTACAAAGACGGAAGTGAAGGAGACCTTGTCCGTGTTGAGCCTTACACAAGCGCAAACGGTATCGCTACTCCTAACGCTGAGTATGACAGTGCTGCCTATGAGGTAGCTTACGTTCTTCACCCATCAGTGTATGAGTCCCAGATTCCTGCACCGTTTGGTGGAACTAGCGGATTGACCTTCAATCCAGTCGATTACTCTGGTGACTTCAAGTGGACTAACATCCTTAGTGAGACAACTAACCCAGACGGCACAATTGGATTCTTCCGTGGAATTCTTGCTGCCGCTTCCAAGCCAATTAAGACTGAGCTTGGTTTTGCGATTGTATTCAAACGCACTGGGCTTCCCGCTACAGTATAATTACTAACTAATAATAACAACAGTGGGGGTGGGGGACTATAAATCCCTTACCCCCATTTTACTTATAAAACTATGGCTAATATAAATGAGCTTGAACAACAAGTTGGTGAAGCAAGGAAACGCCTTGCAGAGATGGAGGCTGAACTACAAAACGCCAAAGGTGGTGAAGAGCCAGCTATGGAAGATCAAGAACAGGATGATGCAGGAGAAGAAGAAGTTCCTGATGCTCCGGCAGAACAATCGTTTACAGAAAAAGTAGAAGAACGCATGAGTCCTGCAGAGGAAGTCATGGAGAAAGAAGCTGCTCCTCAAGTAGATAAAGTTATGGTGGGAATCAAAATTTCTGAAGACACACCGGAACAATCTTCTGAGGAAGCTGACATGAATAAGTTGTATTCAATCGTCTACGACGAAAACTTTGATGGGTCCGATGCCCAAGCAGAAGGTCGAATGCGAATGATGCAAGACGCTATGGAAGATCCTAGTGTCAAACAAATGGCAATCGACGATCCAGAAAAGTTTGCGTTGTTTATGTATGGGAGAAATTCCGCTATCTCTTAGAAAATGATTCACAAAAAACCCCCCACCCTATTACGGGGTGAGGGGTCTTTTTTTATACCTACAATGAAATTTCTATTTGGGTTTAGCCGATATTTGTGTCGAACTTAGATAGAGAGTCGATAATCGTATCGAACAATTTTTCAAATCCGTTCCCTCCATATTTGTGCAGGGAGTCCACATCTAATTTATCCAGTGTTTCCCATCTAGGATCACTTTTTGATATTTTCTTTAACCCTTCTTGAAGTATTTCACCCGCTTTATACTCGGGTGAAGTTTCATCAAGATCTCTTTTAGTTAGTATTTTTGCAACGGGGACGCTATCTATTACGAGATATACTCCCCATTTATCGTTTTGTTTAGCGAGCATAAGGTCTGACTCGCTTCCTTTCACCTTAATCATAAGGTGCTTTTCGTATATTTTCTGCAATGCAGTTTTCATCTTTTTATTCAGTTAGTGGTTTATTCACTGGCAGCGGTAGCTGCTGAAGAAGATAGTAAACTGAATTGATTTCTTTGTCAATAATTTTTTCACATGGTGATTTCTATTTCTTTTTTACCCTCCGCATCTAACCCTGCCACACCACTCTCAATAGATTTTGCGAGTTGCCCTTGGAAGTTGTGAACTCCATAGTGCGTGAGACTTGCCTTAGTGTCGCAGTAGATTTTACCACCAATTTCCCACCATCTTTTGCAGAAGGATATGTCTTCCCCAAGAGATCCCATCTCTGGATCGACAATACAGTCAAAGAATGTTGAGTAGTCGTCTGTTGTCATCACTTCTCCGTTTTGTAAGGCGACCATTTTTGTTTTACACTCAGGGTAGGCTTTTTCCATTTTATCAAAAACCGACCTATCCAACATCATAAACCCCGCTGGGCCGGATGTGACTTCGACAAAACCGTCATCATCTACTTGTAAGTCTTCTTCCCCAAACGATAGGATGAACCTTGAATCCTTGATGTCGTTCAATGATTTTGTGATATAGGGAGCCATAGCAAATTCCACATCCTTTCTAAGAAGTCGCCAGACATCTTCTGGTCCGAACCCGATATCAGCATCGATGAACAACATCTTAGTGCAGTCAGATTCTAGAAACTTACGAACGCATTCATTTCTGGCATAGCTGATTAATGCTCCCCCAGCGTGAATGTGAAAGTGAAATGAATACGAAAGATCTGCGGGGGGTTTAGCAGCCACTGTTGCCAATAAGCCGTTAACGTAATTTATGTATGTTTGATACCCGAAGGCTGGGGTGGCTACGAATATTTTGTGGTGTTTTGTCTCGGACATTAAATAGACTTTCTTCTAATTTTTTCTTCAAGTCAAACAAAACAAGATGCTTTTTGAGGGGGTTACCGAGGCTTGTAATTTCATTGACAAGAATGTATAGTTGGGAATGCCTACTTCTATAAATGGGACATTACGTCTTTCTTATGGTAATCATGTTCACAACGAGAATTTTGATTCCACTTCAAGTTCGTATAGCACTACCAACAAATCTAGTCAGTATGCTGCGGGGGGCGCACGAGCTGTATATAGTGCAAATACGGGAGTCGCTATTGATGCGGGAACCATTGATTCAAATGAAGGACTACTCCTAATTAAGAATGTAAATTCCTTTGGACCCCTGTTGGTTAGTATGGATGCTGGATCTAACTGGGATATTAAGATCCACGCAGGACACGCAAATCTTATTTCTGTTGGGGTTGACCACCCAGTTCATGTAAAAACTCAGACTGGTGATACGGATATCGGAGTTACGTCCGTATCTGCAACCGGAGCAATTGTATTTGATTCTAATGTTTCTACTGCAGGGACATTTGTGGTGAATGCAAAAACAAGTCCTGATCACACAAGTGGCCCTTTTTACATTGTTACGACTAATGTAGACAACACATCAAATGGAACTATCTACGAGTTAGATGGGATTACACCTAAAGATTTAGCAACAGGTAGTGTATATACTTCATCTACCACGGTCACCTTAAAGGAGATAGCGGATTACAGATTCACTTTAACTGAAGCATAAGTATGGCAAATATTCAATTACAACGGGGGCAACAACAAGCTATTGATGTGACCTTTAAGTTAGGTAGTGGGACGATTACCAACTTCGATTCGTCTACTAATGGGGGAAATTCTTTTGATGCCGAGTTAGTGATACGGAAAAAAAGAGGGGATAATTTTCAAGGGCAAATTATTGATGTCCTGCGTCATGGAGTAACCGCCGGAACTGCCGTTGGTGAGGCAGATGGCCGAATTACTTTCGTAGGAACTGGTGGAGCTTCTTCTTCAACTTTGTCTAGTGGGAAGAACATAGTCCTTAATTGGGATACTGCGGAAGCATCTCGTCTTCCTAACGAAGCGATAACTGTTTTTGGCGATCTTAAAATAACAAATTCATCAAATCCACCAGAAGTTGTACATCACATACGACTAGCTTTTGATATATTACCAGAAATCACAGCATAAGCATAATGGCAAACGAATCTGTAGAGATAACTCAGAATACAAATGAAGTAACCGTAACGCAGAACATTAGCAACGCTTCTGTTGTTGCTACAAATCCTGCGGCGGGGCTTGGCTCTGGCGGAACTGTTCAAGGTAGCTTGGACATAACGCAGAATCTCGACGTTGATGGTGTTCTAGAGACTGATGCCCTTACCATTAATGGTGTTTCCATTTCGGAAACAATTCAAGATGTGGTGGGAGCAATGGTTGGTAGCAATACTGAAACAGGTATTGCTGTGTCTTATGATGATAGTGATGGCACTTTAGATTTTGTAGTGTCTTCCCAGACAGACCAGAACTTTACGAATGCCGACCATACTAAACTCGACAATATTGAAGACAACGCTACTGCAGATCAAACAGCGGCGGAGATTAGAACTCTTGTAGAATCAGCATCTGACTCAAATGTATTCACGGATGCAGACCATACTAAACTCAATAATGTTGAAGACAACGCTACGGCAGATCAAACAGCGGCGGAGATTAGAACTCTTGTAGAATCAGCATCTGACTCAAATGTATTCACGGATGCAGACCATACTAAGCTTGGCAACATTGAAGCTGCGGCAGATGTAACTGATACTGCAAATGTTGTGGGATCTTTGACGGCTGGCTCTAATATTAGTATTGCCGCTGACGGGACTATTTCGTCCTCAAACACACAGTTAACAACTGAGCAAGTTCAAGACCTTATTGGGGGTATGCTTACAGGTAACACTGTAAGTGGGATCACGGTCACTTATCAAGATAGCGATGGCACACTTGATTTTGTAGTATCTTCTCAGACCGACAATAACTTTACTACAACGCTTAAAAACAAGCTTGATGGTATAGCTGCCGGAGCAGATGTAACTCCATCTTGGGTTCCATCCAGTGATCCCAATTATGCTACTCAGTCTTATGTATCAACCCAAGTTGCTAACTTAGTAGATTCTGCCCCTAATGATTTAAATACCTTAAATGAATTAGCGGAGGCACTGGGGGACGACGATAACTTTGCGACTACCGTCACTAACAATATTGCCACTAAGCTGCCCCTAGCGGGGGGAACCATGACTGGTAATATTGCCATGTCAGGAACTGAAACTGTTGATGGCAGAGACCTTTCTGTGGATGGGGCAAAACTCGATAACATTGAAGACAACGCTACGGCAGATCAAACTGCGGCAGAGATTAGAACACTCGTAGAATCCGCCTCTGACTCAAATGTATTCACGGATGCTGATCATACTAAACTTAATAACATAGAAGCTTCAGCAGATGTTACTGACACTGCAAATGTTGTAAGCTCTTTAACCGCTGGAACTAATGTTAGTATTGCCGCTGACGGAACTATTTCCGCTACAAATACAAACACTCAACTTTCTAACGAGCAAGTTCAAGACATTGTAGGCGCGATGGTAGCCAGTAACTCCGAGAGTGGGATTACTGTTACTTATCAAGACGGGGACGGCACACTTGATTTCAGTGTTGCTTCTCAGACTGATCAGAACTTTACGAATGCTGATCATACCAAACTTAATAACATTGAAGCTTCAGCAGATGTTACTGACACGACTAATGTCGTAGCAGCTCTAACGGCTGGGTCTAATGTAAGTATTGCCTCTGACGGAACTATATCCGCTACAAATACGAACACCCAGCTTTCTAACGAGCAAGTTCAAGACATTGTAGGCGCGATGGTAGCCAGTAACTCCGAGAGTGGAATTACTGTTACTTACCAAGACGGGGACGGCACACTTGATTTCAGTGTTGCTTCTCAGACTGATCAGAACTT
>Ga0208157_1000884_pt1 | contig 14792 bp, 5 predicted proteins | sample 5_EtaG_FD_184077 | JGI IMG/M metagenome (GOLD analysis project Ga0208157, IMG submission 184077) | Marine viral communities from the Subarctic Pacific Ocean - 5_ETSP_OMZ_AT15132 metaG (SPAdes) (version 2) | ecosystem: Environmental > Aquatic > Marine > Oceanic | place: Pacific Ocean | collected...
AACTTATCATCTTTATTAGCATCTCTATATACTGTAACAGGACCATTTTGCCCTAATGCTTCGTATCTACCTTGATGTAATCTAATTTTATGAGAACCGGGATATTGCCCTTCTTTCAAGACGGCCACACCTTCTTTTCTCATTATATTCTCCACCCAATACTTACCGGGGTCAGTCGTGCAATCGTAACAATAAAATTCCCATTGGCCATCACATTTAAATGATAGTGTAATCTTATCGTCAAATTTATTTGTTACTTCGTTTCCAGTATTAGAGTTTCTTACTCCTACCACATTAATATTATAGTCACCTGTTTCGAACCATTTGTAACCCTTAGCTTTTACACCTTTTTCTATTATGTCTTTTGTTAATTTCATTATTTTATTATTATTGTTATTTCAGCAGTTGAATTAGTAACCGCTTGTAAGTTATACCTATCAGAATCAAACTGTATATTATCCTCTAAAAGTAATGATGCTCTAGGTGGTATATTGGTTTCATTAATAACGTATATAGTTGGTGATCCAGCACCATCATTTAATTGTATTTTCACAACACAAGAGTCGCTATCGTCATGATTAGTTATTAATATTTTTTTAATATTACCACTGACACCGCTACCTTTAGTTATTAATTCTACAGGATCTGAAGTTGTATCTGATGATATGTTATTATATATTGCCATATTATGCTAGTGTTAATGTTATCGCCTTACTTACTCCTCCATTTGTAACTGTCATTACTATACTGTACGTAGGTTTACCTTTTTTAGGTTGAGTTGTTATCATATCTCCAAACGCTATTGTTGTATTACTGCCTATTGTTACTATATTGGTATCGCCTACTAATGCTGTAGAATTACTAGTGCCAAAACCTGGAAACGTTGTCTTAGCTGTATTAAGCGCAATTGCTCTTTGCTCTGATACAGATATAGTTGTTGTATCACCTGCTAATGCCGTATTGCTACTTGTACCAAACCCAGGAAATGTAGCTTTGCTTTTATTAGAAGATATTTCTGTTCTTAAAGCGTCTAGTTCATCTTGCATTTGCTGTAGTTGATATAAAACTGGCCCAAGAATTTTTCTTTGACCTACATCATTCAAATAATGATTATTATCAAAATCTTCTTTCATATCATCAAAGTCAGATGTGCTTATTAAATCAGCATCACTACCAGTTTTAGAATATATACGCTCGTATTTTTTATTTGCTAATGCCATAGTTCTTTATTAAGATGTAAATATTTGACTGCTTCCAGTGTACCTATCGTCCCAGTTCATTATTAAATTAACTCTAACAAAATGATTTGTACTACTAGTCATACTGCTAGCACATTGTATTTTTATTTTAAGAGTTTCTCCTTTTGCTATAGTAGCTGAATCAAATTTAAAAAATAAAACGTCATGCTCGTTTGTAGAGCCTACATTTAAAGTTTCTGCCTCCACGTCAGCAGTAGAGGAGCTTCCAACAGCGTCTTTCTGAACAGTAAAAGTAATATCAGCGGTGGCTGTTATGTTAGTCATTCTCATTATTATACTATCAACTGTAGTTTCGCATGGTGCTATCCAGTCTGTAATAGTATTTAAATCACTTGTTACTTCAGATATGCTATCTCCTAATGGTATATAATGAGCTGTTGTACCTAAAGTATCAAAAAAATTAGCAGTTATCTGATGATAAGATATATTATTTAAAGCTACAGTTCCAGTAGCGTCAGGTAGTGTTATTGTTTGGTTTGTTGATGTTGTACTTCCTATTACTCTTGTTGCGTGACTGTTATCGTCATCATTAAAATATAAATAATCACCATTTTTAATAGTTACTCTACCGGTTGACTCTAAATAGCCGGCTATTGTGGTAGTAGATACCACTCCATTTCCAATTTGCACATCTACTTCACTTGTCGTACCTGAATCCGCAGATATAACAATACCTTCTTTTAACGCTCCATTATTTGCTACATAAAAATTTAAAGTTCCACATTCATCTCCATCAGCGGTTTCATTAGCTACACCTTGTATTGTAGCATAACCTTCGCTTTGACCCGCAACATCTGCACCGGTAAAATTAATAGTACCTAAACTATCACCATCATTCAATCCATTACCGTCACGAACGTTAGAGATTATAAAGTTAGGCCCAGTAGCGTCGTTTGCAGCGTTTCGTATAGTAAAAGCCGGTCTTTCACCACCACTAGAGCTAAAAGTATATCCCGCGGCATCGCAAGTTAATTGACCACCGTTTGTTTCTAATGCAATATTACCAGCCGCATCTAGCGTTATATCTCCATCTGCCGCTATTTCAAAATGCCCAGCTGTAGCAGCCGCATCTGTAGTAGTTAATGTTGTAGCCCCAGCCGCTCCAGTTGTTATATTAAATGTATCGCCTGTATCGCCTTGTATTTCAATGGCCTTGTTATTAATGTTAACACTATCAACCTGTAAATTAGTTAACGTTCCCAACGATGTTATGTTTGGCTGAGCTGCGGCGGTTGTTGCTGTATCAGGAGCTAACCCAGTTATAGTAGCAACAGTGCCAGCTTGCCCTGTTGTATTTTGATTTAAAGTTGGTATGTTGGTACTATGTATAGTGCCAGCACTAGCACTAGCCCAGTCTACGTGCTCAGCTGCTACAAAGTTTGCTAATGAATCGTGATCAATAGTGCCTTGAGTTGCAACTTGTATTACTCCACTATTATTTGCAAAAGCGGTACTACCCATTGTTAATCCACCAGTAATTGTTGTAGTTGAACTTGTACCAGCGCCAATAGTTACATCAATTTGACCATCAACATTAGTATCACCGTCTATCGTTAGTCCAGTTACGTTGAAAGAACCATCGAACTCAGCAACTCTAAATTCTAATCTACCAGCTTCTTGGCCAGCTGTGGCATCAGCAACAAAACCTCTTATTTCTGCAAAAGTCTGATTTTGACCCCCATCATCTTGTCCAATAAAATTAATTTGACCGGTTTCGTCATTATCCGCTCCATTATTTCCTCCGCGTGTATTGTTCAATGAAATAACGCCACTTTCAGCGTTGTCAACGTTATTCAAAATATGAAGTATTGGAAGTGAGCCTGTGCTAGAGCTTAAGCTTAATAAACCTAACCCATCAAATGTAAGAAGGGACTCAGCATTTAAACCAGTGCCACCAGTTGATGTTATAATTCTATCGTTAGTAGCATTTGTTATACTTAATTCACCAGCTTCAGTATCAGCTTTTACTATTTTATTATTTGAATCTAGGCCAAGATTACCTCCACTAGCAATCGTACCAGTGGAGATATTTTCTAAGTATACATCATTACGAAACCTTGATATAAAATCGTATATTTGTTGACCTATCCATTTCATATTTTATATTTCAAAACCAAAGTTTAAAATCATAAATCTAAATTTAGAACAGGCTTTGCTGTTATTACATTTTACACAAGGGCAAAACATAATCTCAAACATAGTCCACGTTCCTAATCTAAATGTTAATTCATAAATTTCTTTTTTATTACCTGCTCTCCAGGAATTAATCCAATTTATCATATTTTTAATTTTTGATTACTATAGTATTATTACACATTTATTGGTGAGCGTAACACTTTTTATTTTTATTCTCTGTCTTGTTCTTACACCTTTTACCATTAGATTTAGTAGCTGTGCACCTATATTCTTTCTTACCGTCACCGTCTCTATCCATGCCATCTTTAAATTCAGCATGATGAACACATAAGAATTTTTTCTTACTAGTTTCACCTGTTATTTTACATCTAGTACCATTAGATCTTATACCAGAACATCTAAGTGTCTTAATACCTTTTTTCTTTTTCTCTTCTTCTTCTTTTTTCTTTTGTTCTTCTTTTTCTTTTCTTTTCTCTTCTTTCTTTTCTTTTTGCTTAACTTCTCTTTCAACTTTCTTTTCTTCTTTAACTTCTTCTCTAGCAGCTTCAACTTCTTCATCTTTTAATCCCAGCTCCCATCTGCTCCAACCTAACGTCATAGCTACACGTTTCCATGTTTCATGATTACCTGTTATAGCTTCTTCTAAGTTATTAGCTTTGTTTAATAATCTAGCTAACGGTATGTTTGTGACACCTTCTATTAAGCTAACAGCAGAGGCTAACTTAGGATTTTCTAATCTATATTTTAATTTATCTCTTGTAGCTGTTCTACCAAACTCTTTCATTTTGTAAGCTTGAACTATTTTTCTAACTTTACTACCAATAGGCGGAGACAAGTTTAAAGCTTCTTGAGCTATTTTCATTACTTCATCTCTTTTAAAACCTTCTTTAGCTCTTTGTGATTGTGTGTGCCATTCTATAGCTACATTTTTTAATGTAGACGCCATAGCTCCATATATACCAGTACCTCTTAAAAATGAATCTAAAATAGTATTAGCCACTCTAGTTTCTTTTTCTTCTATTACTTCATCTTCTTCGTCTCCACTAAACAACATAAACATCAATGCTGATTGTAAGCTAGCAAATACTATATTTTGCACAGCGCCATAGTATAATATTTTAGATATATTAGTTTTAGTATCACCTCTACGATTAGCCAAATCAGATAAAGCTTTCTTAGTTAATCTACCGTACTGCATTGTAACATTTTGAAACGCTAATACGATACGGCCTAATATACTAGCTTGTTGTTTAGAAACTAAATCTTCTCTTGATGACTGCTGTGTTTCTTCTGCTATCTCTTGAAAGTCTAACATAGCCTGCTCGTTAGCTTGAACGTCTGTCATGCCTTGTTTTTTATATTTTTTAAATCTATTTCTATAAAAACTAGCACCACCAAAAGCTATAGCTACACTATCAGCAATTTGCGTAGGTGTAAAACCTTTTTCTAATAAATAATTAACTACAGCCTCATAAGTGTTACCATTTTCCTTAAATGACTTAGTTAACTCAGAAGCAGACACATCTGTCTGCAAACCTCTTCTTCTTTGTTTTAGTTGATCAGAATTAAATAACATCGTAAAGTCTTTCCAAAACTGTGGTTGATTAGCAAAGGCAGCTGTTGCTTTAAATATATTATTGTCACTAAAGTTTACAAAGTTAACAGCTGATATAGTTTGAAGTATAGCAGACCTCATATTAAAGAACATTATAGAACCAACTGCTCCATTAATCCAGTTAACCATAAAGTTAGTGTCTCTATCATTACTCATAACTCTATTACCACCGTTTTCCATACGGAATAATATATTTTCTAAAGCTTCTCTATATCTAGTTCCATATAGAGCTTCTATTTTGTTAATATTTTCTGGACTAAATATGACATCTTTATTATTAATCCACTCAGATAAAAATTGTTTTCTACCAACTTTGTTTACAGTTTCTGATAAGTCTCTAGCTATACTACCAACAACCCAATTTTGCCCAGGCTCTGTATAATTATTATTTGTTCTTGATATTCTAGCTAACGCGTCAGCAAAAGACTTTAGCGCAGGATCATTATTAATGTGTCTAACTAATTCTTTTTCTAAATTTTTAGATATATTAGGTATTTGCGCTCCAGCTTTATTCCACAAGTAAACTCTTATAGCAGAATCATTAGTAAAGTTAGTTCCAGGTACTAAATCATTTAATATCTTTACAACATTAGGACTTTGTTTTTTCAAAGCTCTAAAATCATCAGCCATACTTTGTTTATAAGTATTCCAAGCTCTAATACCTTTAGCAAAAGGTTTTAATAATTTATCACTAAAAAATTTCATATCAGCATCACCTTGCTTACCTTTACCTAAAAAGTAATATAATAAGCCTTTAAAATCTTCTGCTGATGGTGGTATGTAAAAATCAAATCTACCTATGTCTCTACCACGCACTCTAGCTTCAGCGCCTGATATTCTTTTTTTAGCATCCATGCCTTTTTTACGTTCAAGCATTTCGTTAAAATCCATATCTATGTTTTGGCTAGGCTCTATAATTTTACTTTGCATGGTGTCACTGTTATCAACTAACCTATTAGACTGTTTTAATTTTGCTTGAACAACATCTGATTTAATATCAAGTTGATCTAGCACTTCTTTAACAGCCGTGACGTTTTGCATTGCGTCATCAGCAAAGTACATATCGTTATAGCCTTCTTTAAATTTACCTAACATCCACTCAGCTTTAGCGTCGCCAGTACTATTAGCTAAACCAGTTATGTTTTCTAACGGCATATCTAAGCCTTGTGATTTTAAAAATTGTTGTATAGCTTCAGCTGACTTCGGCGGCCTAGCTGTTAATACAAACATGTCTTTAGTTCCGTATTTTTTAGCTCGCTGTAAAGCTTTATCAAGTAATGGCCCTGGTCTACCCTCAACAACTTGATTGAACTCTGAAAAATCAAATTCACCACCTTGTTCTAATATAGTTTCACCTTGCTCTGCAAATTCAGTAGCATCTAATCTACGTTTTTCATAACCAGATACAAAATCATCCATCTTACTAACTAGATTTTTAGGCATAGGATCTCCTATCTCTAAGTTATCGGTTTTAACTTGCATGAACCTATTACCAAACATATCTTTAAATGCAGGTTTATTATTTTGCACAATCTCATGGTTACGTTGTACAATTTTATCTAGCAATGATCTTTCTTTTCTAGCTCTATTACGCTCTAACGCTGTGTTTAACGAAGTTTCTACGTACAACATGCTAACATCATAACCTTTGTCTTTAAACTCATTAACTAAGTTAGTCATTGATTTTATAGAGCCTCCAGTGCCGTCAACAACAACGCCATTACCCTCGCCTTTATATTTCATCATTTTACGTCTAGCTATTTTTCTAGACTCTGCACTTAATTTACTTAACGTGCTTCTTTGTGCTTTAGTTAAGTCTCGCATATCAGCTGGTAAACCTGAGTTTTTCTTTAACCACTCTAGCGATATATCTGAGTTAACTATTTTAAATCCTTGTTTTTCTAAGTTAAGTTTTTTAATAACGTTAGATTTACCACTACCGGCACCACCGGCTAAAAATATAACTTTACGTTTTGGTTTAGGCAAACCGTCTATATTAGGCATTTTTACTCTAACGCCAGATTTAGTTATACCTAAAGTATCATCAAAATCAAACACAGACATTCCTTTAACTTCTACAGGATCTTTACCCATTAGTTTACCATCTGATTCAGGTATTAAACTGTAATTAAGAGTATCATCGTTTTTAATTTTTTTGCTTTGAAGATCATTATATACAGGTGCTAATTCTTTTTTAACTTTAAAATCAGAAATGTTATCACCGCTAACATGGTATATATTTGCTTGGTTACCACCAGCAAACTTTATTAATCTGTTTTCTCCTTCTAAACTAACTTTATTATCTATTAATTTGCCATCAACTTCAAGTTTTCTGTCAAATAAATTAGTAATCCAAACAGGACCAAAAAATGTTTCGTGGTTATTAGCTATATTGTCAGGTGTTATATTAGAATCACCTAATATATAACCAGCTCTTCTAGCATGCGTTATAGCAGAACCAACTAAATGTTCATTTTTAGGCCTCATTAAGCTTATAGTTTTATCTACTAATTCTTGGCCTTTAGCTTTAGGAAATTTCTTTTTAGCTATTTTAGTAACTTTATTGAACTCTTTACAAGTTTTCCATGAGTCATAATATTTAGGTAATTTAGCAGGATCACTTGGTTTATTCATTTGTCCTATTTGCTTGCCTTCTATTAAATACATAGAGTGTAAAGAGCTTAAAGCTCTAGTACCTTCAACAATGTTAGTTTGAAATTTGTTAATTAAGTACGTATCTAGCGTTGTTAAATTTCCTGCATCATAAGCTTGCTTCATTTTTATAGATAAATACTTCATTTTAGCTCTATTACCATCGTTTATTTTTTGTATTTGAGGTAATGCCTCTTTAAGCATATCACGCTTTTTATTTAAATCAGTTTCGCTATATATTGATTTAATTGTTTTTCCAATAAAACCTTTCATTTCCATTGGACTAGAATTTTGCATAGCATCAAACTCCGCCTCTGTCATTAATCCTGACTTAATAATATTGTTACGTTCTTTTAGAGCCTGTCGCTCTGTCATTCTAGGTATATTTGATAAAGTTGGAAAATTTTTATCAGCAGGCGTACGTAAAGATACTGCAGGCTTTCCATCAATTATAACTTGTTTTCCGTTTATTTTAAAAGCACCTGAATCTTTAAATCCAAACGCATAAATAGCTTCTTTAGTGCTAATTGAAGGATGTAGCGTAGATATTGTAGTTGCTGAGTTTGTAGCTAAATTATCTATAGACTCAAGCCAAATTCCTTTATCGCTTCTAGTATCTGATTTTTTAGATAACTTAGGTCCTATGTATATTTTTTTCTTACCAGTTTTTGAGTCTTTAAAATAACTAGGCATATATTTACTAACTTGCTCATTTAAACCACCTGGGCTTTCAATATTGCTTTCAAATAATATTTGGTCAAGAAGATCAACGACTTTATCGCCATCTTTCATTTTTAATAAATCTTCTCTACGCGCGTCATATTCCGCCGTATCATATGCTTTTGCTAGTTGAGTGGTAGCATCTTGTAACTCTGGAGTTAAGCTATACATAGAGTCAGACATGCCGTCTTTTAATCTAGCACCAGCATTACCAGACATACGCAACTCTTGATTAGTTACAGTTGTAGCAACTTGAGTAACTAAAGCTCTTATAGCTCCATCAGCCTTAGTTCCTTTTTGAAACGTACCATCTGGATTTACACCAAACACATTTAAAAATTCTTCTTTAGTTATGTCTGTTCTTTTTGTTTGCGTTGCTAGACCAGCAGCTGTAGCACCAGTTTTCATTTTAGCTCTTTCACCTTTTACATAAAACTGACCTAACTTAGTATTAGCCACACCTGTAGCTTGACCACTTTGGTCTTGGCCTTCTGGTAATAATTTAATTAATGTATCTGCATTTTCAACAATATATTTTTGAGCAGCTGTTCTTTGCTTGTTATTTAGATCTTGATTTTTTATTACCCTGTTAGCATCAATACCTATTTCATTACTAACAGCGTCTAAAGCATCATATAATATACCATCTTTTTTAGTTAAATTATCTTTTACACTTTTATAATTTAAACTTTTATCGCTATAGTCCACATCTCTAGCTAAATTCTCTATAGTTGTTATTGTTTGTTCAGAAAAGTTAAGAGCTTTTTTAACTAAAGTACCTTGAACTTCTGTTTGTGTTTCTCTAGTAAGTATTATTTCTTCAGTTTCAAAAGCGTCTTTTGTTTCTTGATTTATATCACCTTCTATAATATCTGCTATTGTACCAGCTTCACTAATAGGTTTATCTATAGAAACATCTTGAGCTCTACCTTCTTTAACATATTGTTTCATTACGTCACCTTTGGCTCTATATATAATAGACATACCAGCGCCACCTGATACACCCGTTAGCCAACCGAATAAGCTATCGTTTTTATCTAAGTTAAAGTTTTTTAAATATCTAATACCTAATTCTTCTTTTACTTTTCTAGTAAAATCTCTTAACGCTTCGCCTGGTAAGCCTTTATCAGTCATACCTTGTTGTATTAAACCATCTAATAACCTACCTTCAGTTATTTTATTAAATGCTTCTAGATATTCTGGAGATGCTTTAAAGTCTTCGTTATTTAAGTGCTTAGAAGATCCATCATTATTTTGAACAGCACTATCTATATCTTGTCTTAAATCTGGATTTGATTTTAAATTTTTTTGAACAGCTAGACTAAACATAGACTCATCTTTTCTTTGCTCAGGAGTTTTAGCGTCTTTAAATATTTTACCATTAGCTCCTTCAGCTATCATCCTAGCTATAGCTTTACTAGGCTTATTATTTTTAAATGATTTGCTATAGTCAGTTAAAAAATTTTTAATATCTTGTTGAGAATCAAATTTAATATCGTAACCTAAGTAATTTTGAGAAAATCTTCTAAAAACACCCGCTATTTTTTCTGAAACGCTATTGTTAATAGATATATCTCCTTTTATCAACATTTCTGACATAACAGCCATCATTTCTTCACCTTGTTGATCTTGCTTATATTGTTCAATTTTTGCTTTAAATTCAGCTTCTTTACCAGGTTTAAACGTAATGCCCTTACCATCCATTATATTTTGAAGCTGACCACCTAATACTTGCCTCATAGCTGGATCACCTTTTAGTGTGTTAGCAAAAGTAGCATGTATAAACTCATGTGCTCCGGTATTAAACATACCATTATCTACAACAGCATCTTTATTAATTAAAATATTCATGCCAGTAATTTTACCGTCTTCAATAATAGGTGACATAACACCAGCGCTATTACTTTTTAAAATATTTATACCGACGCCAAGCTCATTAGTTATTTCTGCTCTTTTCTTTTTAGCAGCTTCTACGTCTTTTTTATTTTTTGAATTATCAATTATATTAGTGTAGTCATCATACAAAGCTTCTAACTCAGATGTACGAGCTTCTATTTGAGACTCAGACATGTCTTGCTTTTTAGACTCTATTTCTTTTACAGCTTGTTGATATTTTTCATTTGTAAGTTCCTGTATTGACAAAGTTGGCCCACCCATTTTAGCAACCATATTAGCCATTTGTTGCATTGTTTGTACTTGGTTTTTATAGTTTTTATTAACTAATTCTGGTGGGTATTTATCTAATATGTTTTGCTTTGTTTTATTTCTATTGTTTATTCTTTTTTCTATATCTTTTATTCTTTGATTTCTAGTGCCATCATTAAAACGCTTGTCATTTAATGTTTTATTTATTAGCTCTTGATCTTGCAAATTAGATTTATTTATATTAAGTAAAGTTTTCTTTTCATTAGAACTTAACAAATCTATTCTCTGTATATCAGTATTAGTTACATCTGCAAATTGAGTAACTAACTGCACATGTTTGTTTTCAAATTCTTCAATTTGTTTTTTACGTTCTTTTTTACTTAAGTCTCTATACATTGGACCAAAGTTTTTTAGATCAGCTATTTTTGAAGTAACATCATTTAATTCTCTAGCAATACCTCCTAATAATCTTTCATTACTTCTAAATGGCGCTATTGCATTAGCAAATATTCTAGGTGATTGTAAAAAACCTGCAAGGGCAGCTCCGTTTACAAAAGACTCTTGCCAACCGTCTAATACATTTACTGTTTTATCTCCATTTATATATATATCAGCCATGTTACTACCTGCCTGCGCTAAGACTTCAGAGGCTCCTTCTGAAACCCACTCACCACCTATGTGCAGTAAGTTTTTAGGCTTAAACATACTAGCAATGTGATTTATAAAACCTTGTTGAACAATAGGCTTAGGTGTAGCTGATAAAGCTTTAATTGTTCTTCCAAATATTTTAGATGTAACATATTCAGAACCGCCTTCAAAAACACCAGTAAGAGTAGCATTAGCAAGTAATTGACCATAACTTAAATCTTGCCCATATAATCCACCTGATTGCTCATATAAATTTTTTTGTTCATTTAATTCTTTATATTTACCACCAGCACTATTTAATCCTAATAAAGGCAAAGCGTAACCTCCAGTAGTAGCTATTGTTAATAACACAGGAATTTGGCTAATACCATGTGACACAAAGTACTCAGCCCAATCACTACCATCGCCACTAGTTTTTAATTCCTCCCAAGATAAAGGCTGTTTAATTTTTTCATTAGCAAACGCTGTGCTTTTATCAAAATTAATTTGATCTTCTTTAAACATGCTTATTTTTAGTCCTGTTTTTTTATCAACAGGTGCTAGTCTAGAGTCTGAATCAAAATAAACGCCAAGTGGAACTAAATGAGCTTTTAACTCTTTAACAAACTTAGCATCATCTTTGTCTTTAATAAAAGTATCTACAAGCTTATCTGTAAACCTATCACCTATATCGTATATAGCTGAAGCTGATTGTAAAAAAGAACCTGCAAATGATCCAAGAACTTCTTTACCTTTTATTTTCCACCACTCTCCATCCCCAAAAGCTTCAAGAGTTTTTCTATCTTCAGCTATAGATAAATCTAAAACTAAATTTTCATCATTCCATTTGTCTAATTTAGAATTTATTTCTTCATATTTTTTTTCATAAGCTAAATAATCACTATACTTGTCATTATATAATTTTAAATTTTTTTCATGATCATTGGTAATTATATTTCTTTTATCTTCGTATTCTTTAAATTTAGCTAATTCTTTATCTCTATAAGTAGTTATTTCATTATTTGCTTTGTTTAATTGATCTTGTATACTTTGTTGATATTGTGTTATTTCTTTATTAGCTTTTTCAACTTGCTTTGAATCTGTAAGATCGTATTTAGCTTTTACTTCATCTACTTTTTTGTCTAATAAAGATTTATATTGCTCTTCTGTTTTAGGTAAATTTTCATATTTTTTATTTATTTCTTCAATACCTTCATCTATGTAATCAAGATCGTAAACTTTATTACCTTCTTCATTTTCTTTAAACTTTATATTATACTCTTGATTCAAATCATCTATTTTAGACTGAGTAGAATTTAAACTGTTTCTTAATGGAATTAAATCTTTAACTGTAGAGTCTGCTTGCTTGTCTAGATTATTTCTTTCATTAATAATATTAATATGCTCTTTTTTGTTTTCTTCTTTAATACGTTTTCCTCTATACTCATCTAATGATTTTTGCTGATCAGTTTTTGTAAGACCTTCTTCTTTTTCTTTTCTAGTGTTTATTTCAATTTTATTATCTTGTAATAAAGAATCATGTAGCGAATTAGCAAACGTATCATATTCATTTTTTAAATCTTTTAATTGATCTAAACGCTGCTCTTCACTTAATTCATTGTTTTGTTGTATTTTGTTATATTTTGAAAGGTATTCGTTAATTGAAGCTTTATTTTTATTTTCAATTTTTAAATATCTTGAATCTTTAAAATAACTACCTCTGTTCCATAATTGTTCATCAAATTTTTCTGGAGGATTTTGTTGAGATAAAAAATTTGTAAATTCTTGTTTGGAAATATCTCTAGCAACTTTATTATCTTTTTGAGTTTTTCTATTACTATTAAATTTTTCTACTTTATCAAGACCTAATTCTAATACTTCTTTATTGCCCTTTTTACGATCAATAAATTTTTTAAAATCCTGTGACATAAATATATCGTCATCACTCATTGAGCTATCAAAATTTGGATCATAAAAATCGTTAAAACGATGAAAAGCATTATATTGCGTAGATTTATGTTTTTTATACTCTTTAATATAATCAGGTACATTATCAAAAGGTCTAACGGTAGGCTGTTGCTCGCCAGGCTCTAGCGTACGGTCATATCTTAAAACTTCTCTTTCTTTTAATTCTTGTAATAAATTATTTTTATCTTCTTGTTGTTTTTCCGGATTAAAATTTAAAGCTAAATTATTAACATCTTCATTAGTTTTAATTTCAGCCTCGTTACGTGTTTCATCAGCCTGCTTTGTTGTATCTTTTTTAATTTCTTTTCTTTTTTCTTCTTCAAATTTTTTAATATTAGTTAAAAACGATACCGATGAAGTATCTTCCGATTTGGATTCCGTATTTTTTTGTTGATTGCCTTGAGGTTGATTTACCTCTGTTGCTTGGGGCTGATCCGCCCCTGACTCCTTTCCCGGCTCGGGAATATTATTAAGATCTACAGTGTTGCCTAATTGGTCAAACACTTGTCTGTTATTTGTTTTTGCGTTATTAAATAAATCAATTTTGTCGTTTTCGTTTTCGACAAAATATGGTTTTTTATTACCTTCACTATCAGTGATGATGTACATTTCTCTTTCCATAAACTGTTTCGTTAGTTACCCGTTAATACTATAATTTCATGCCAGGCTTATATGCTATAGCCTGTGGTGTATATTGGTTGTTGTCTTGCGTAGATTGTGGAATATAAGTATTATTACTTTGCATAGACTGTGGTGTATATTGATTCATTTTTCTATTTCTTTGAACCTCTGGTTTTAAATTAGTGTAATGATTATTAGATAACGATTGAGTTAAATAATCTGTCAAAACGTTTTTTAATAATTCTTCATCTTGTTCTATAGCTTGATATATTACTTTAGCATCTTCAGGAGTTATATTGTTATCTGCTGGCGTAGGATCTACTATCATATCATCTGTTATTCCAAAATCTTTATAAGTTCCTCTTGCTATAGCTTGTTCTAAGTCGTCTCTAAAAACTCTATTACCAACTAATGGATTATTAGCCATAGATCCTACATTGCCTTGCGTTACAAGATTATCAAAACAATTAGCTCTTACTTTTTTAAAATTAAAATCTGAAAATTCAGATGATTGTACTTTACCAGCGCTTTTTATTATATCATCACGCATAACATTATATCTACTAATGCTACTTTCGTCAACTTTTACTTTTTTTATTTCATCTTGTATTTGGCCTAATGTCATAAAATTACCATTGACTTCATAGCCTGCTTTACCACCTTTTATAACTGGATAAGTTTTTTTATTAAGTATATTTGGTAATGCTGTTTTTACGTCAGGGTTAAGAGAATCATAACTATACTTACTAAACGTTTCACTATCGGAAAGAGAATCTGATGTTTCATATATAAAACTTTCATTTTGCGCTATAGCATTAGCAAGACCTGATATTTTATCGTTTAGCCTACCTTTTTCCATCTTGTCGTCGGTTTCAAGATACTTTTTTTTCATGTCTTTTAATGTATTGCTTATTTGCCTTTGTTGATCTTCGTTAACATTAGGATCTAGCTGCGATATCGCTCTTACATTTTTATAAAAATCATTATATTCCATATCTTATTTTATTTTTTTAAACTCAACATCTATTTTAGAATAATCAACCATATCA
>Ga0208157_1000887_pt1 | contig 14787 bp, 27 predicted proteins | sample 5_EtaG_FD_184077 | JGI IMG/M metagenome (GOLD analysis project Ga0208157, IMG submission 184077) | Marine viral communities from the Subarctic Pacific Ocean - 5_ETSP_OMZ_AT15132 metaG (SPAdes) (version 2) | ecosystem: Environmental > Aquatic > Marine > Oceanic | place: Pacific Ocean | collected...
CTTCTTCCCCATTTATAAACTTTGTACGCTCTTTATGTGTAGCCATTAATAGTAGATCAATCCACGCTCTTAACTGCTCTGGTTTATCCCAGATAGGGTTATCTTGTATCTTACGATGCAGTTTTATCCAACCATTACTCATTGCTTATTTTCCAATATCTCATAAAATAGTTCTGGTGGTATTTTAGATTTTTCATAAGCGTTCTTTAAGCCTTGTGTACCTGTCTGACTACCTCTTGGTGCAGGTTGATGATGACATTCTTTATTACCATTATGACAAGAATTTCTTGGAATCCAATTAAGATCATTAGTCCAGATGTCTGTAGGTTTTGCTCTTGTATCGCCATACTTACAATACCATACAGTATTTCTTTTCTCTGTTTTATTCATTATACTTAGTTTTCTTAGCTTACCTCTAGGATTTTCAATATAATAATATTTAGGCTTTAATACTTCAATGATAAGTATAGTCCTTCTTATAATATGTAAACCTAATTTAGCTTGGTCTGTTTTAGGTGTATGGTCTTTATTCCAATGCTTACCTATACTAGCTACACTAAAAAAAGTACATGGTGGACTTGCCCAGATAATATCTGGTCTATAAGGTAATTTATAAGGATTAAAATCTAATATATCACATACTACATCTATCTTATCAAATGGTTCTGAATCAGTAGTATATACATTATGACCTAACTCTTCAGCTACCTTACTAAATGACCTTGATCCTGCAAATAATTCTAATGTATTCATTTTATATAAGATTCCCTGTATATACTCATATTTCTACCATATACAAACAAATAATGTTTTTTAACTAAGTAAGCTATCTTACTAGCATAATCACCTTTACCTACAAATTCAACAGGTGTAAGTTTTTCTCTGTGGATCATATCCCTTATCTGGTCTGGCTTAATAAAGATAAATTCTTCATCATCTAAGTGAAATACCCACCAATCTGCTTTGGTAGTGCTTAATGCTGATAATTTGCCATTCATTTGTATTTCTACAACCACATTACCTGTATGTTGTGATTTAAAGTCTTTCTTAACTTCCACAGATGTATCTATTTCGGGTATAAATATGTCATATTCTTTAAAATATCCATCTTTAATATAAGCATTAGGGTATTTATGTTTTATGCGATTTAAAACGATTTTTTCAGATTTCTTACCTACTACTAAAGACTCTTGAAAGCTACTCATTATTCTTCCTCTGCTATACTTGCGTGTTCATAACACATACCACAAATATCTGTATCTGGGTAATCTGGTTTAATAAAATTAGAATAACAACAATCACTTAAATACTTACTCACTTTAATCCCTCCATTATATTATCAAAATCTGCATCTATAAATTTTTGTGGTGTATTCTTTTTTGTTTTAAGGTCATCATACCACTTTTGACCTCTTTGCTTTATTGCCCACTCTACAAACTCAGCAGGTGTCTCATGTGCTGAGAACTTTGGACTAAACTTATGGCAACCTACACATAGACAGAATCCATTATCTATATCCCATCTAACAGAAAAACATCTTCTACCATGAAAGTGATGAGCGTTTAATATTTTTAGCTTACCACATACCTCACATTTGCCATACTGCTTGATTCTTTTCGACCAAGCAGTATCTAACTTCTTAATAAGAGTTCGTTTCATTAAAAAGGAACATCCTCATTATTAGGTTTATCATTCTGGTCTTTCTCATTATGTGATTTTTCCCATCTATGTAATCCATCAACAGCTACTTCCATTAGTTCTCTAGCTACCTGCTCAACCTGCTCACCTATATTAGAATAATCGTTTTTATTTTGTTTTAGCACAATTTGTGTAGCGTTATTAATACACATACCCCAAGTAATACCATAATTAGCGTTAGCAATAACTTTTTTAGGATTACCTAATACCTTAGATTTATCAGTAGTTATCTCTAGGGGATGACTGCCACCACTCATAGGTATTACACTCCATCCTGCGTATGTACCTTTATCACCATTTATCTCTTTCAGCATCACCTCAACTGTTGTACCAGAACCATTACCTACCAACTTCTTATATAATGCACCACTAAACTCAAAATCAGTCTGTTTACCAATTTTAAGTTCTACCCATTCACCTTTATCATTTTGAAACCACTTTACTCCAGAACCATCTGTTATATCGTGTCCAACCATCTCAACAGGAAGTGTGTATCTTTCCTTGTCAAACATATCCTTCTCTACTTTCGCACTTGTTGGATCACTTAACAATTTCAGATATATACCTGTATTTAAATGAAGGTCTTTCTTTATTTGAAATGCCATATTTCTCTCCTACTTATTTGTTAATTAAAGTCTTATTAATTGTGAAACGATAAAGCCAAGCCAAAAGCATATAAAATATGGTGCTATACGCTCTACCCAATACATCATATATTCATATAAATCTAAAATAAAATCAATCATGTTATTCTCCCTTGTTTAAGATTGTTCTAATTTTACTCGTAATGTCAATTTTTTCATTATTAGGCTCAAATATAACCTCTGATAATTGTGGCTGTCTATCTTCATATTGTTTAAATCTGGCATTAATGTCATCTATCAGTTCTTGCATGGTATTACCCATAGCATTAGTAAAGGCAAAACCTTCCTCAGTTTCATAAATAATTTCAGCATGGTAATTAAAATCGTGATTAACATTCTTAGTCATTTAATGACCTTATTAATTTTTCTAATTGTTCCACTTCAATATCTTGATCAATTACATTCTTAGTTTGAATCATTTTAAGATACTTCTTCAAAATCATCATAAGCATCTGATACTCTTGTTCTGTACATCCTATTGCTTTCTTGTTTCTTTTGGCAAAGGCTTTTAGGCTGTCTAATGTGCTGATTGACATCATATTCTATTTTCTCCACTTGGTTATCTATTTCATCAAATAACTTCATTATCTGGATTTTATCTAAATCACCCATTTCACCAGATGCTAAAAATCTTATTATACCTAATCTGGATTTAACCAAATTAGAAAGAGAGTTGAGAGCAATAAAAACAGAATCTACTCCTGCGAAGTCCGTAGAATCTGAAAACAAAACAACGCTCTCAACCCCCTCATTACATACCTCTTGATAGCCACTAATAGTTTTATCGAATGTTAAGTCTCTGCTAGAACACTCGATGACTGCATTTCGGTCATCACTATCTGCTAACCTATCACTAGTAAATAGATTCAGTATGTATTTAATCATTTATTACTTACCCCCTTACCACATTCCAAATTTATAATTACCATTATCATCTATGCGATGATTCCAATCCTTAGTCCAATATTCTTCCACCTCATCTATTCCCCTTTGTATCCATTCAGCTTGTTCTAAGGCTCGTCTTTTCTGTAATCGAGTATCTTGAGGCAAATTATTGTTAGGGTGAGTTTTCCAGAACTTTATTTCTGATTTTTTACTTAGATCAAAAAGATATTTATATGCCCATACCACATCTCTTTTTTGTATTATTGTATCATATACTTTTACAGCATGGATTTGACTTTTAACAAAATAGGTAGAAACAATATTTACATCTGCATCTTCTATTAACTCTACTAAATAATTGTGCCTACCCATAAACTTATGCTCAAATAAATCTGAATCATAACAACCACTTCTTCTATCTTTTATTTCTATTGATGCACCATTTGGATCATCATCTATCATTGTTAAAACATCAAAGTCTCCATATTGATTTATATGCTTTTCTGCTAGTTTATTCATCCTACTTACCCCCTTTTAAATACTTGAGATAATCTTTGAGTTCTTTGTACTCTCTCTTAATGTTATCATAAGTATCTTTATACTGTTTTAAGGTATGTGGTCTGACATTAAATCGCTTAACTAAATCTAAAGTCTCTTTAGCATCTTTAATTAACTCTTCTTCTTCAATGATGTATATTTCATGTTTCACATCATCAATAAGATTAGATAATAAATCAAACCTAATGCTCTCATTATTTTCAATGACCGAGCAAGTGGGTGCATTTTTTAATATGTCAATCATCCTCTTACTCCCTTAATATGGTTGCCCTACATCAATGTAGGGTAAAGTTGCAATTATATCCTTAACAGTATTTTCATGTATTAAACTACATCCTGCCCAATTATATCCATCTTCTAAATCAACCCAATATCCATCAATATCTTTATTATAGGATTTTATTCTAGGATCAGTTTTAACTAGTTTATCTAGTACTTTGCTCATTATAGTCTCATCTTTCTTTTGTTGCACATGGGGAGTGTTTTGAAGTGATGAGACTACAAGGTGTGTACTCCCCATATCTGTGCTAATTATATTATTAAGTAATCTCATCATATATAATATTACAAAGAAAATATTTAATATGCAAGAAAAAAATAACCCACAATGTAGCGATAGACAGGATTCGTTACATCATGGGTTATTGGTAGCGTAATATATTAACTGAGTTGCTCTCTTAATTTTAGAGATGCACTAAATCGTTGAAATGCTACTTCTGTGAATTTAATAGGTGAGTCTAAGCGTACATAATGATAACTAGAATCATCATAGTACACGAATTTTTTAAAGTTTGTAACATCCTGTTCAAAGCTAACCAGATTGTCTTTAAATGTTTGTGATATATTACTAAAGTTTAGTTGCCATGTGGTTTTAGGTTCGTGTCTCTTATTAGCATATTCTACACCACCAAGCGATGTATTTAGGTCTGTAGCAAAGATTTCCTGTGTAGCTATACCTATATCTGGCTGATTTTCAAATGACAGTACAGCACCTAATATTAATTCAGTTATATTATCTACTGTTCCATCACTACACCTAATAAACCAATATCGCTTAGATTGTGATGAGAATGTTTCAATATTCCAATTAGGACTTAGTTCACCTTCTGATACTGATGCTACTTCAGTAAGTCCAGATGTAGCCGATGTTGAATAATAAAACTTTAAAGGCTGTGAATCACTTCCAGACATAAACCATGTAATAAAATCAACTGCGTTACTAGATAATAAATCTATTCTAATAGTATCTTCATCATCAAAACTTGTAACAGCTTGAGATAATGATTGATCTGTTAGATAGTGTTCATTTGTAACAGCACTTGCTGACACACTAAAATTTCCACTACTATATGTCCCTGCTGTAATTGTAGCATCTAATAATTCTACTGAATCATAATAAAACTTTTTTGCCATTATCCTACCTCTCTTGCGACAATATTTACTTTATTTGGTAATCTATTTAATTGTGTTATCATATAATAATTAGTCCAATTACCACCAAATGGGTTTATTGGCATCTCTCCTGTACTATTTGAAAATTGTATTATATCGCCTGTTTCTAAATTATAACTTTTATTAGGATTTACAATCTCACAAGAAACCTGTTTATATATATCTCCTAATATGTTATCATAATAAGAATAAAAATCATTATTAGGATCAGATTGTGGTGTAGTGCTTGGAGTACCCACATTCATATCCAAATCTACTTTTTTTATATTTTCTTTTGTCTGAATATTAAAATTTGTTCTAGCTGTGCTGTTCGTACCTGTAACTGTTTCTAAGTATTTACTATCAGCAGGATGTCTTGCATAGTTTATCTCCATTTTTGTCATAAGATTTTTAAAAGATGTATTTGTAATTTTTAAATTAATTATGTCATCTTTATTTAATGTTTGAACTGCTGATAATTCTGAAGTTTGCTTTATATGTATATAACTACCTGTTCCATCTGGTCTAAATTTAAATATAAAAGCAAATTCATAAGATAATTTATCAAGTATTTTAATCAAATCAGTTGGTTCATCTAGCCAATATCTTATTTTCCAATTAGATGTGGCTCTGTCTGTATTTAATGCACTCCAATTTTCTGGATCAGTTGTAGTATATCCTGTATATCTTACTAATAAATCACGATGAGCCTCATGCCCATAGCTTACCGAATTGTTAGAACCACTATATGACTCTGTTAATCCATTTGCTCCTACATATAGATATTCTATATCATTTGCTGTTTTTTTACTAGCATCTCTATTACCTGCGACATCTAAAGCACTCTTTACATAGATATGAACATCATAAATATAAAAATTTGCTGTTACAACACCACTACCACCACCAAATACTAACTCAGCATTTAATTTTATAGGATTAAGTAATTTATTATCATTGCCAGATAAAAATGAATCCATATTTATTAAACTAGATATAACAGTTCCTGTATCTTGCGTTGCAGATGTCTGAGTAATAGTTTTTATAGTATCTGCTGATCCACTATAATCTTCTGGAGTTGTATTTTCTAAAGTTACAGCATAATTAGGTGAGCCAACTTTATCAACATCCACTCTATATCTTACTTTTAGTTTCATAGAACTAATTCTACCTTCAACTTCTGGCACATCAAATATTAATTCAGATGATTGAGTTGATGAAGATGTTGCAACAAATGTTTCCCTAGAACCTGTACTATATGATGAATCATCACCAATTACATCAAAAGAATTTTCTGGATCATTCCATAAACTTGGATCAGTCTCATCGTTTAAACCTGTAGGTTTGCAAATAAACCCACGATATAAATCATTGTCTATTCTTATAGCGTTTCCATTAGGATCATGCGTAGATATAGAAACATTATTATAGGCATTATTTGTTAGAGTTAATGGAACAAAAGCATCAGCATTTTTTTCATAATAATGCAACCTTCCTTCATTGCCAGAGTTACCATCTAATGCCCTTTCCTGTATTGCTATTAGATGAGTAGCACTTAATCTATCTACCTTTACAGGATATAATTTCTTTTCATGGCAAAATGCTTGAGAATCTCTTGTTGAACTATTAGGTGTATAATCACCATAAGCTAAAGTGTAGTAATTTTTAGTCCTATCAGTTTTTAACTGTGGAATACTTATAAAATCCCAAGGTCTCTGCTCTGTAATATTTAGATTAATAATCTTATCATCGTGTGATATATCTATCAACCTGCCTTGATATATCTGTAAGCAATTAGATAAGGTAGATTCATCATTTAACTGCGAGTATACTTTAACAGTTCTATTAATATATTTTCTTGTACCTAAAAACAACTCAGCAGAAAAGTCTGTATCATTATATTTAAAATTTGCAATAGTTAAAGATATATTAGAGGTTTTTGATTTTGATTCTTCTAATGATATGGATGTTCTTACAGATGGTTTGTTGGTTACTACACCTTGATAAAAAACACTATCTACAGTTGTATCTGATAATGCTATAGGTGTAAAGCTAGAGCCACCATCATAATATAACTGAATAATCCAATTTTCTTTTATAATTGTTTTTTCTAAAGCAGTAGAATATGCTGATGGTAAAGTTAAACTCATGCTAAGTTTTGATTCCTTGCGTTAGATATTTCTGGTATTAATACATCTCTTACAAATTCTTCATTTCCTATCATATTACCTTGTACATTTATATTTATACCACTTCCCCCTGCCTGTCCACCTAAAGGTGTTACAGATACCTGCTCTGGTTTATTATTTTCACCTGTTAAAAATAAAGTAGGTTTTGTAACAACACCCTCAAATCCTGTTTCAGCAGTTTTAAGACTCATAGCATCACTTATAGATTGTTCTATAGTTGCTATTTGAACAGCACCTGCTGATGCAATACTTGCACCTGTAAGAAAGCCTAATACTCCACCTTGCTCAAATGCTTTTGCTATACCAGATGCTATACTTGCGACTGCTGATAACTGTGATAATCTCATAGATGCTATTTGTTGAGATTTATTATTACCTGCTGTTGTGGCTAAAAGTTGTGATGTTTGCCCTAAAGCACCTGAAAAAGCATCTCCAAAAGCTATTGCTGATTTTGCTGTTAATGAATTTTGTGAATTAATAAGACCTAATTCTTCTGCCATTTGAGGATACAATTCAATAAATTTTTTAATATTTTCTTCTTCTGCTTGAAGTGATTGTAATTTAGTAAGTTGGTTATCAGCAAATGTTTCAAAACTCATATCTTCAAATATTTTTTTCTGTCTTTGTAGTTCTTCTAATTCTCTAACAATTTCTCTTTGAGTAATTAAAGCATCAACTTGTAATTTTATGTCATCTGGAATTTCTTTACCTGCAAAACCTGCTTTAGCGTATTCTATTTGTGCTTCTGTTGAACTTTTTAATACTGCCTCCCTAAATGAAAGCTGATCAATTTCATCTTGCATACCTTGAATGGTTTTAATCTGAAATTCTGTTTGTAATTCTTGTATGGATTTTTGTTTTTCAAGTGCAGAATTTGCTTTAACTGTTTCACTAGCTAAATTTGTCTGTGCCTCTGCAAATTCATTTGTGGTATCAATGGCTGTTTCTTCACCACCTATTAACTGACCTATAAATTTTGCACTATCAACTAATTTACCAGATAAGAAAGCTACTGCGTTAGCTGTATGTATTACTGTAGGTGCTAATAATTCACCTAATGATTCACCTGCATCACTTACAGCGTTTTTTGTTTGTTCTAATTTACCTGCAAGTGATTCAGTATTTTCCTGTGCAGAACCACCCATTAATTCAGATATAACTTCTAATGCTCCCCCTGCTTTTAATTCTTCTTGAGTAAGGTCTTTAAGTTGGGGGATTAACTCACCTAACTCACCTTGTAAACCAGAAAATGTTTTAGATACATTTCTAACTGCTGAATCTAATGCCATGCCTGTAGCACTTGATAAGTCTAAGGCTAAAGGAATTATTTCTTTTATTCTTTCTTCTGAAAAGTTAAGAGATGCTAAAAATGCTTGTTGGCTTATTATAGCCTCATCTCCAAATGTTGTTACTTTTTGTAAAGCTGATGCTTGATTAAGTAATGATTGTGATGTTCTACCTAATGCTGTAGATAGTTTTTTTTCAGCTAGTTCCTGCTCTGCTGATAACTGAATTACTGTACTTAAACCAGATATTAAACCTCTAGCACCAAAATAAGCAGTTGTAGCAATTCCAACAGCCTTACCCATTTTACTAATAGCACCCTCAACACCCTTTAGTTCATTCTGTGCTTTTTTAGCACCTTGTGCTGTTACTTTTATATTAACTTTTTGATCTGCCATCTTTTTCCTGTTTATGTCTTATTACTGATGCGAGTTCATTCTTAATGATAGTAAAGTAATCCAATTTAATTGCATCAGTTTTATTAAGTGTTTTTCCAAGTGGAATATTATAGTCTTTGACATAGTGATATTCATTGATAAGAGAAAAGTGATATTCATCCAATACATATTTAGGATTAGCAAATAATGGCACAAGATAGTATAATTCCTGTCCAAGAGTTCGCTTTGGATCATGTGCATCAACGACATCTTTAATTGTTTGCCAAATATCATCTATAGTATTATAATCCCTTGTTTTCCGAGTGATGGGGTTCAAGCATGAGTAGGGGAGGATTAATTGCTCGTGTTCGTCTGGCTGTAAAAACCAATACCACACAGCATAACTCAAACCCCATCGGATTTTTTTTGGTTATCACTCAGACCTAAATACTCACTCATTATATTAGTAAGTATCTTTAACTGCACTTCATAGTCATATTCTTCAAGTGCTGTATCTGGGTTATTAAAGGCAATCTCTGCTGTATGTCCTAACAATAAATTAAATGCCTTCTGTGAGACATTATCTGTTCCATTAGCATATACATCTGCAAACTCACCCTGTAATCCTAACCTATCAACATAGTTAATAGGCTTAATCTGAATGGTATAACCATCTACTTCTATCTTCATTTCCTCCCCCTTCTATTAAGTTGCTTTAATAGTTACCAAAGCACCTGCACCATCTGCTGTAGCTTGAAATGGTAGATTAACAAATACACCACCTTCATTAGCTGTATCTAATTCATGCCCTGTGAATTTTGCAGTAGGTATGTCAAAATCAATACTTGAACCATCTCCAAGTGATACATTTGTGCTAGTACCACCTAAAAAGTTATTTACCATAGTAACTGAATTATCATCCATTTTTACAGATATATTACCTGTCACATTGATTTGACCACCTCTATTATATGATTCTGGCTCTCCTGCTATACTATTAACAGTTTTAAAACCTACTCTAGTAGCAGGGTTAGATATAGTAAGATCAAAAGAATTAGCTAATACACTTGAACCACCTAATGATTGAGTAGAACAATCAAAAAATCCTTTTGTATAATCTACTGCTGTAGCATCTGGAGATGTTGATTCTGCACCTATTACAGGTTGATAACCAGAGAAAAATGTACCACTTGCTGTAAGCCTTCCACCATTTGCTGTAGGATTCATTGATAAAGTTAATTCCTGTAATATAGATGAAAACATCAGCCTATCTTTATCTGCATCTGGACTACTTATAACCACACAAGCATACTCACCTGTACTAGCACCCTCTGCGTATGCTACTGTGCCTTGATTCCCTGTAATCTGTGCTGTTCCAGAAGGTGAAGTATCTTCTGTAACTAATTGTAGTAATAGCTGTAAAAAAGCCTCGTTCTCTACAATGTAGTCACTAAAAGACCAAGAGTATGTTCCACCACCTCTAACAGCGATGTGGTCTGTAGGTCTTAGTACCCTTTGCCCTGTTCTTTCTACAGGAGTTAGTTGTACACCTGCACTAAAATCAATATCATTAACTTGTGCTAATCTCATTTTATACAATGTTCCACTTACATCATTAGTACCTAAAGCATCAGATTGTAATGATATATAAGCCTCAAATTGTTTTCCAGAATATGTTGCCATTATTTTTTACCTTTCATTTCTTCGATATATTTTCCACTAATTAACTCTTTAGGAGCATCAGCTAGTTCAACTTCCTCACCTCTTTCAAAGGCTTGAAAATTGTCCTGTCCTAATCCTTGAAAGTTGTTCATTGCGTTTAATTCGTGAAACTTATCTGTTTTAATATATTTCATTTATAAAGCCTCTAAGTTTGTACAGTTAAATGTTAATAATGCTCTTACTTTGCTTTCATCTTCTTCATCTCTCTCATATTCGATTGACTCAATCTCGCCACCATGCCAAGTAGTATCATTATTAGCATTGTTATCTGGTGCAAATAAGCGTTTAATATGTTCTGCTACATTTGACACCTGTTTAAAAGTGTTTTCGGTGTAATTTCCACCTGTATTTAATTCGTATGATATAAGTATTGTATAGGTTCTAGTTTGACCTTTGCTTAATACTTCTAATAAATTATCACTTACAGGCTGTATAAGTACGCTATGGTTTCCTTGATGTGAATCCATATAGATAGGTAAAGCCATCTCTTTTGCCACAATGTGATGAACTTGGTCTATTACTTCAAATATCTTATTAGAGTAATCTATCATATTCGTTCTATATAAGCTGTTTTAATTGGTGTATCACTTTGCCCTATCTCTCCAGATATTTCCATTTCCCAAGTGTCGTTTAAGGTAAGTACACCTGCTGAAAAGCGTACATACATACCTCTACCGACATGATCCCATCCACCTGTTACTATCTCATCTTCTACCATCTCATCTACTTGTAGACCTTCTGAACTACTTCCAAAAGTAGAGTATTTAATTGTGGATTCTGTTCCTCTGGTAAGTGTACCTGCTGTTGTGATTTTTATCTTAATTAAATCCCACCTAGCTGTAGGTCTACCACGCACATCAACAATATCTGAGGTTGTAGAACCATTTACTGATACTCTTCTTACAATACCTTTATTTTTTTGTAAGGATTCTTGTTGGCTTATACTTATTTCACCTCTGCGAATCATATCTAACCAACCTGTTCCCTCTGGGTTAGATACTTTACTAGCTAATCTTTCAGATAGTTCATCATCATAAGGTGCAGTAATAAAGGATGCAACCATGTGTGCTGTACTCATTACAATTATTTCTGGGTAATCATTCCCTGTTGCTGATGCACTTCCTACACCTTTGCGTGGGTAGATAGGCATCCCTGCCATACTTCTTACAAAATCACTTGCCCTTGAGATGTTTTTAGTAAGGTTAGCATCTTGATCCTCACCAAACTCCCAGACACTTCCGTTAAGTGTATTTGCACTTCCACCACCGATATAATACTCTAATCTTGAATCAGCCTCAACAAATCGCCATTGATTATCTGATGAAGGCTCAGAACCATGTTCTGCACCTAAGTCCTGCCCATCTTTAAATAGTACAGAATACCCAGAACCTGCTGAGTAGTTATAAAATAAATGACTTGTTCCACTAGCCACCCAATTCGGTGGTAATATAGATCGTTGCGAATATTTTGCCATCTCTGGTAAAACTTGAGCAACATCAGCCTGTGAACAATATGATGCCTCGTATGTACTCATTTAAGCCTCGTTATGGTTAAAGTCTAAAACTTCAAACTCTGTTAAGTTCTGTAACCTATAAATAAGTTCAGCTAACTCGCCTGTAGTCCTAGAACTTGGTGATATTAAATCTGTTAATGATATTTCTTTAGATAACTCTATACACTTATTTAAGCTATCAAATGTATTAGCTAACTCTAATTCTTCGTTAAATACTTCCATAAACTTTGTATTTTTATCCATTTATTACTTCTCCCCAGACAGTTGCCTGTCCTTTAACTATTTCAATAGTTTCTACTTGAAAGTTTCCTCTAGGTTTATCAAACCATGTAACAATACCAAAAGCATGATTCCAATTATGTAACCTACCTCTTAGCCATTTGTTTTTTTCTGCACTCATATCTTTTAAACAACCCATAGACCACGCTCCTATAGTACCAGAATCCAATTTAGTAAGCGAATGACGTTGTATATCATGGGTATGCCCATAAATAATGTTACTTCCATAAGCCTCAAGGTGTTTCTTAGCATGATATGTTGTAGCGTATGCTCCATGTATAAAGTTCACTTTTCCAATTTTTAAAGGTTTGTTATAAGGCAGATATTTATATCCTCTCTCATCCCACTTACACGCTTTTCTAAAAGTGTAATCTTTCATGTAAGGGTATCTTTCAACAAAATTGTCTAGCCATTCATCATGATTTCCTGCACAGATATATCTTTCATTACAATCTATTTTATCTAATACAGCATCAAACTGATCTATGCCTATATTAGCCTGTCTTATTTCCTCATCAATTATAGGTAGTTGATATTCTAAAGGTGGACATTTTTTACCCTTCCATTTCCATGCAGAAACAGATTCACCCTCAAGAACATCACCTAAGTTTATAAATATATCTGGTTTTATAAGTTCTAAGGCTTGTAAAACAACATTTACAGCACTTTGGTCATGTATTGGAAAGTGTTGGTCTGGTATTACTACTGCTCTTTTCAAAAAACTATCTTCTCCCCCACTTTTTTTTAGGTTTTTTAGGACATTTACTTAAAAGTTCTATCCTATTTTCACTTGTGGCTAACCCACAATAACTAAAATCTTGTTCCTTAGTGCTAAATGCACAAACTCGGTCTATTTTTACACAATAATTAAACAATTATTATAGAATCTCTATATGAACCAAATCATCAAATTTATTATCTTTAATTTCACCATCAGAATCCCAATCACCACCCCATCTAACATAGTAACCTAATTGTTTTGCTATTCCTCTTATCATACCACCCATATAATGAAAACGCTCCCTATCTTCCCAATTTATTGGATATGGTGCAAGGTCTACAGCTTTACCTTCAAGGTGTTTACTATATTTAGTCTTAGTAGCACCCTTTTTAAGTAATTCTTCTTGCCTTTCTGGTGACCTTATGCCTTCAATGATAGTAACATCCATTATATCAATGAGTTTATCTAAGACCTCTCTTAATCTAGGATCAATACCTACCATTCTTTGCTTTGACCTGTTCCCAAATTTTGGCATTACTTTTTCTTTCTTTTAATAGGTTTAAACATTGTTTTTTTCTTCTTAGAAGGTCTACCCCTCTTTTTTCCGTATGTTCCTTTTCCGTAAGGCATTATTTTCTCCTAGTTTTAGATGGACTCCATTTAACACGATTTGCCCAATATGCTCCAGACATCTTGCCCCTTGCTATATTCTTAGCGTGTCTAGCTTTAAATGCTCTGCGTTGTGCAGGAGTTTGATTAGTTCTTACCCCTTGCTGACCAAACCTTATTAACTTAGTCCTTGTGCCAACTTTAGCTAGAACCATGTGAGATTTAGTCTTATGTCGTGGTGTTCTTTTAGGTTTATTAAAACCCTTAAGACCAAAGCGTTTAAGTCTAGGATCACGAGCCATTACTTTTTAGCTAAATCTTCAAGTATATCAGTAACCCAATCTATTAACTTTTCTAATAGTTCCTGTTCCTGCTCTTCATTTAAGAAAGGAAGATTTAATTTCTTATTTATTTTTGTAGCTAATTCTTCTTTTAACTCATCTGATTGTACATAACCAATAAACTCATCTTGATATTCTTCAACAATGTGATCTTTAGCTTTATCTATAATCTTTGCTAATACTACTTTTTTCAACATCTATAACTCCCTTTTGATTTTATATCCTAAATAAATAATGGTCATCACAGCCACTAAACATTGTAAGAATAAACTTACCTCTGATAGTGATAAACCATAATTAAATAAACTTGCAAATGATACTTTTAAACTATCCATTAAAGATTTTCCTTTAATTCTTCTATATCTTCTAAAATAAATTCTAAAATAATATCCTGCCTTACATCAGAAGGAATAGGATCATCTTGTGCATCTTTCATTTCTTTTATATAATTAGCTGTTCTTTGACCTTCGACTTCTAAAAACTGCAATCTAGTGTTTAGTTGTCCATATCCATATACTAACGCACCAATAAACCCA
>Ga0208157_1000889_pt1 | contig 14743 bp, 5 predicted proteins | sample 5_EtaG_FD_184077 | JGI IMG/M metagenome (GOLD analysis project Ga0208157, IMG submission 184077) | Marine viral communities from the Subarctic Pacific Ocean - 5_ETSP_OMZ_AT15132 metaG (SPAdes) (version 2) | ecosystem: Environmental > Aquatic > Marine > Oceanic | place: Pacific Ocean | collected...
GGATTACTACTTTGTTGCTGCCCCCTAGCTGTGCAATTAAGGCATGATCATTGCCATTAGAACGGTTAGCAATAATAGGGGCGTTTACTAAGACGGTATTCTGGGAGGTTAATCCGCCCGCCGTGTAGATCAAGCCGCCAGCCGTTACCGAGAATGTCGGAGTTGAATTGCCGGTCGTATAGCCTCTAAACAGCAAAGAACTTGAATTGCTAATAGAAGCTGAGAATCCGCTTTGTCCATCAATAATTGATCCGTCTGCAGCTCCGAGTGCTGCATTGCCTTGTGAAGTAATCTTGCCCGAGAAGATTGCGGAGCCACTGGAATCGAGCTTGATGTTTGGGCTGGTGTATGAAGCAAGACTGCTGCCGGCTGTTCCACCAATGCAAACCGTTCCTCCGTTGTCTACTTCAAATACACGTCCTTGAATTTTGTTGAACGCTTTATCTTGGTTTGAAACGTAGAATCCAACATCAATAGAGTCACTTATTCGAGTCGAAATAGTGCCCGCCGTTGTTACGTCGCCATCTGACTCAACGCTAAACTTGACATCTGTATTGTTTCCAGCTGTGCAATAGATGAATTGAGAGCCATCGTCACACCTAAGCTGCAAGGCTCCGAAGCTTGCCAGAAGTGCACCAACACCGTTTGCGTACTTATTGCCTACAGTTAGGTTGCCAGCCAAGTCAACGCGACCATCCGTTTCGATGGTGCCGTTCCCCAAGATGTCTACGGTAGGAGTACTAGTTCCTTGCGTATAAACCCTGATAGCAGAGCTGCTGGCACCAACTGTAAATCCAGCATTACCTTCATAACCTAAAACAGAGCCTTTATTTGTTCCACCAAAAACTGAAGGACCCCCCGAAGTGATATTGCCAGCCGCTGTAATTGAGCCGTCCGACGCGATGGAAGCTTTTAAGTTGCTAAGTGCAGTACCTCCGTTGTAGACCTCAATACCATTTTGCCCGGAATTATCATTTCTTACGTTAAAGATAGCGCCATTTGTTACGGCTGAAATGTTTGCTTTTCCGCTCGCAGCCGCGATGGAGCCGTCCGTAGTGATGTCTCCATCGCCGTCAATTCGTGCCGTGCCTACATTGGATGAATTGTTTACCTGAAAAGCAAAGTTAGTATTAGTGCCATTAAAAGGCTTGGCAACTACAGAGTTGTTGGCATTGATTGCACCTTCCGCTGTGAAGGTGCCCTCGGTCTCTACATCACCATCAGCCTGCACTGAGAACGTGGTCGGGCTGCCAGTTTGACCAGCATCACGCACAAAGAATGCAGTGTCAGTTCCGCTTTCACCGATGACGCCTACATCAGCATTGAAGCTTCCTTGATCAGCTTCAAGTCTGCCTTCAAAGGTGGCGCTGCCGTCTGCCTTAATTTGAGCTTTTAAGTTATCATTATTGTCTGCATCATAAACTCCAAAAACTTCTCTTGCAGCAGTGCTATCTGTTTTAACAGTGATTCCATTCAACCCTTTCAGCCTTACGCCGTAGGGATTGAAATCACCAGACTGGACATTCCCGTCCACATCAATCTTGCCATCTACTTCGACATCGCCAGTAAATTCAGCATTTCCATTGCCCAATATCTTGGCCACGTTGGCACTGTTGGTGCCTCTGACATAAAGGCCAGTACTGGCATTCCCTCCCGTGTTCAGCGTTGTGCTTACCGCTTGGATACCAGCCTGATAAATAGCTGAGCCGTCATTCTTCAGCTCAATCTTGGGCGCTGCAGCTGTGTTCCCAATTGCAATATCAGTCGTCGTGAAGTTGTCCAGGTCAGTGACCTGCTGCAACGTCTGGCTAGCTACCGGGTCATAGGTATCCCATGAACTTGTGCCGCCGTTGTAGACAATCCGAGAACCAATCAGGACAGTTCCTGCCCACGATGACGTGCCTGCAGCTGATGACACATAGAAGTCACCATTGTCTGGGCTGGTTGGCTCAGCCGCTGTTACTGCATCAATCAATCCTTTGTATGTGACGCCACTTCCCGTGTCGCCTTTGTCGCCTTTCTGGCCAATTGGAATTCCGAAGTCGAACTTCAGGTCATCGCTTGAATCCTTTGTGACACTGACGGTCGGAGTGCCAACAGTTCCATCACTATTCAGTGAAACGCTGGTTGCAGTTGCTGCTGGTGATTGCAGTCCAGGTGCAGGGCCAACTGGGCCGGTCGGGCCAGTATCACCCTTGGGCCCCTGGGGCCCTTCAGTTTGAATCTCTACCCAAGCAGGAGACCCTAAAGATGCGTCCCAGTAATACAACTCAGGGTCTGTGCCTGTGTTGTCGACACGCAGCTGACCATCCTTTGCTTTGTTGCCACTGCCAGGGAAGCCAACGCCATTGCCGACAACCTGCTTAAAGACACGATCAATCGCACCAGCACTGGCCAGCTTGTCGTCGGTATCCCAGCTCGGATTAGTTGGATCGCTTTCAGCCTGAGCCTTAGTGATCGCGTCAACGCTGACATCAGGCTGCTGAGGGTTGCTGCTATCAATGCTGACTGGCGTCGTACCTGTTACTGCAGTGACTGCACTTGAGCTGATCTCAGGTTTCTGCGGATCTGTTAAATCGACAGAGATTGGAGAAACACCAGTGACTGTCGTCACCGCGTCAGAGCCAATAATCGGGTTCTGCGGATCAGTGTTATCGACAGTGATTGGCGTAGTGCCGGTCACTCCCTTGACGGCTGCGCCACCAGTAGAGCCGCCGTCTAACGCTTCGACCTTGTCTTCAAGTTCCTGAATGCCATACAGGAATTGCTGATCAGCTGTATTGAGATCAGTCGCGACGATGTATGAGCCATCAGCCCATTCGACAATCTGCTCGTCTTCTGGTGTATCCCTGACGATCGTCAGCTCTTGAGCTGAGGTGGGCGCAGTGCCCACCTTGATCTTGGTATCTGTCTCCCAAACGTATTGATCGCCAGCCGGGGTCCCAAAGGGAATGACGGTCAGCGTTGTCCTGGCCTTAGTTGCCGTGACAATTCGAGTCACCTCTACGTGGTCACGCTCGATGTAGTCAAAGGTCAGAGTGAACTCGACCGTCGAGCCGTCACCAGTAAACGTGTCAGTTGCGTAGGTCATTCACCGGGAGAACTACGGGGCAGTAGCTCTATTGTGCCGCAGGTGACTGCCCTGTCACACGCAAATCGCGCAACATACGACTCTCATCGTTCATCTGTCGAGGCGTTGGAATAACGATCCGACGATCGTTGAGATACTGAACAGCACCTGGGTAGCTTTCAGGAGAGTTGGCCCCAGCCTCGACAAATCGGTCTTCCAGCAGATCAGTGAAATACCGATTGATGATGTCGACGCCGATCGAACCTGGCTTTGCGTTTCGCTCGTCATCGTTCATAGAACCGAGGTTGCTGGTCGCAGGGTTTTCGTTGAAAGCCCTGTACTGATCACTGGTGAACCATGCGTTCAGCGCTTCCCTCCAGGTGTTGCCTTTGATCGCTTTCCTGATCGACTCCGTAAACACGACCCCTGGCTGTTCTGAAATGACATCTCGGCCATTAGCAGTTGTACTAATGGTCTTGCCGCCACCAAACCTGGCTTCACCAGTGAAGTTGCCGCCAATTGAACTGCCAGAAAGCAGCTCCAATTCGTTGATGGCTGTCGGAGTTACAGGCACACCGCTCAGCATGTGACTGCTAAACACCTCGGGGGCGTTGTATTTGCCAAGCCGATCCAGCTCAGACTCGACGCCGTAATCGCCTTCCCCAAACTGCAGCGCAGGCTCGCCATCGGGCCATTCGTAAACCCTGTTTGCAGGAAGGAATGGGAATCCATTCCATTTGCGACCGAGGTAGGTGAATTTCCGATCACGACCACCAGCCACTCGGAACAGCTCAGGCGTGCCGCCATTTGCCAAAAACCTTTGAACCTGAGCAGGCAGCGACTTGAGCGGATGGTCGCTTGGCAGTTTGTCGATGATGTCGCTTTCAGCTTCCATCAATCGAGAGTTATTGATTACTGAATCCCAGTCAGTGCCTTTGCCTGCAGACTCCAACTGCCCAATCGTCCTGGTCACGCCAGTGGTTGGAACGCTGCTCATGATGCTGCGTGGAAGAAATTCAGAGAAAAAATCTCCCAGGAATTGCTCAGTGCCTAAACGGCGTAACCACCACTGAAGTGAATACAGGCCGGGCGCTCTCATCACAAGACCAGCCAACACTGTCAAAAGCATTGAGCCCTTCTCAGCAAAATCAGCGTCACTAACCAGACCTTTATCTAGAGCCGTCTTAAGGTCTTTGTAAATCATCAATGTCTTGACGTAAGGCATATTGCCAAACGGCAAATTGCGCAAAGCCTGCGGTGCGTCTTTGATAAAAATTGAATTTGGCATTTTGCCCTGCGCACGTAACGCTTCCTCTGCTTGCTTGTCTCCAAGTGGTGGCTGGCCTACCAACTGGATTGGAGCGTCGTCACCCATTGACTCCATGCCAAGGAACAGGGTGAGCAGAGCTGCATTCATCGTGGCCGCACCTGCGAATTTGCCAGCCAGCTCTGGCGTAATCTCACCGCCCTTCATCTTGATTTGAGCAATCTCGGCAAAGGTTTTGATTGTTGTGACTCCGCCTGTCGCAAAATCCCAAGCAGTTTGCTCAGCCCATGATTTAAGGAATGGGATCTGCGAATCGCCTAATTCAGTCTGTCTAACTTGATTTAGGAAATTGTATGTCTGCCTGACTCCAGGCATTTCTTGTGCGCGATCTCCCTGCATTCGGAAATCCCTAGATTTCTGGAATGAATCAGCCCTTGCCTCTGTATCCAGCTTCGGCTGGCCAACCCTGTTATAGGTAATGGTTGCCTTAATTTGATCAGCAGAAATTTCAGGCCCCACATTGAATTGCTGCCTAAAAGACTCAACGTCTTTATCGGTTGGCCTTGCTGAATAAAGCTCTTCATCAATGATTTCCATCACGTAGTCCTGAGCACCTTTTGGCGTGCCTTCTGGATTGGTTGCGAAATACTCAAGCTGAAGTTCGTTTGCCCTGTCGGTCATGTAAGTGCGCAACCCAGCACGGTTGTCAATCACACTGTTTCCTTTCAGCACCGACAAGACGGGCAGCCTGGGGCCTCCTAATTTTTCAATCCAGTAATTCGTATATGCCTTAGAACCCCATGCAATTTTGTCGCGGAAGGTAAAAGGATTTAGCGCCTTACCTAATCCCTTTTTTGGCTGCCAAGGCCACGGCAGATCTGCCACATAAGCAGCAACTGCATACTCTTGTTCAATAGACAATTGGCCCTTGACATTGTTAAACCTGTCGGTGTTGCCAGCGAATGGCAAATAATCCTTAAACATATCCTGCGTAAATGTTTTCCACATCGACTGTTTAATAACAGACTCCGCAACCAAGTTCGCTCTTGTAGCAGCAGCAGCGCCTTGTGTAAGCGCTAGATAAGCTCTCCGCGTTCGAGATGTGCCAACAAGGTTGCGACGGTTGCCGACATAAATACGAGCGGCATTGTTCGGTATCGCAGTCAAGCCTTCTCCCACAAAGACCATCTTTTGACTGGCGTAGTTGTTTTGAACAACTGACTTCAATCCGCCAAGAATCGAATCTTTATACCCTGCTCTTACAAAACGTTCGTAATTGAACCCTTCACTCAGGCTGTCGTCAGCAAATTCACCGTCGGCAAGAATCTGCTTTTTGATTTGCTCTAGTTCAGGGACTCCGGCCTTGCCTTCATTGGCAGCCTCGACAACGCGCCTGAGTACAGATCCCTCTGTCGCAAGCTCCCCAGCTGTTGCGCTGACGTTCTTGCCAATCATCTCTTCAATGTCGCGCTGTGTCTTCTCAATCCGCTCTAAGACGACAGGATCAACTTCAACAGTTTTGGGCTTTGAATCCGCTCCTTTAGTGCCAGACTTGGCCGTCTGGATTCTTGGGTCAAGCGGCTTCAGGTCCATTGGGCTAACTAGGTCACGCTCGTTCCGGAGCAAACGACCTGCCTGACTGCGAGCAATGTTTCGTCCACGCTGTGCAGTCACAGCCCCCAGGTAGGCGTTGGTAACTGCTGTCTTTGACCTTGCAAGTTCTCCAGGCTGATAGTTGCCGCTCTCTAAAAGGCCCGTCAGTTCATCGATTCTTGCGAGCAGTGTCGATCGGCCAATCTCAGCAAACGTCTTGAGGCTTGCCTGATTGCGCAGGATCGGCAGGAACGGTGCCAGGTTGGCTTGCACTGCATTGATCAATCCATCGTTTAGATCCAGTCCTGCAGTGTCAGCAGCATCGTTCAATGCTTCGACTAGCTCTGCTCGGGTGTAAGTCGCGACCTGCCTGGAATAGTCCTCAGGACTCATCTGACGCCAGGTTTCATCCATGCCTTTCAACAGGGTGAGATAGGTAGTCGCCTGCTCGTCGCCGATCCGATTGACCAGGGCCTCGGCGTTGTTGAACCGACCCCTCAGTCGGTTGGATTTGCGTTTCTTCGCAACGTCTTCTGCTGCTCCTGCAGCAATGTCCGCATCTGCACCAATCGCTCGACGAATAATGTCCTGCTGAGAAGGCGGGTCGAAGTCAGAAGGATTGACGCTGTCCAGACTTTCTGTTGCATCAGCCAGCGCATCACGACGAGCACGCAGGTCGTTGATTTGATTGAAGATGTTGTCGCAGTTAATAGCCATGATCAGCAGCCTCCAGCGATTGCTTGTTGTTTGAGTGCAGCGATGTCGCTGTCGATTTTTGTAATGGATTTGTTGGCTTTACCTTTCCACAAATCCCAATAGTCCTGACGAATTGATGCTCGCGTAACCCTTTCCTCAAAGTCTGGGTTGTTGGCCATAAATTCATCAAACACGTCTCTGTCTAAACGCATTACTTGCTCAGCCTCTCTTGTTACTTGCAGGAAGCTTTCCATCTTTCGTTCAGCCGTCAGCCTGCCTTGATAGGCGTCTTCAAAGAGGTCATAAACATTTCGGAAACCATTGCCTTCAATGAAGTTCATCGAACGGTTGTAGAAAGCGATAATGCGTTCCCAGCCTTCTGCCAGCACAGCAAGCGCATCAACGGTTAGCTTCCCGCGCCAACTTCGACCCCCCTTGCGAGGGTATCGCTTATCAAGCGCTTCAGTGATTCCGTCGCGCAGCAAGTCAACTCTTGATAGGCCCTGCTCCTTCATCGTGAAATACCTTTGGAACGCAAGCGCTTGAATCTCAATTGGCTGCACTCCCCAATCGTTTTTGAAAGGCATTCCAAAAAACTCAAGATCCTGCTTGCCAAACACATTCGACAAGACCTTGGATTCTTTTGGTGTTAAGTATCCAGCCTGAATTCTGTGCCAGCTTTCATGAGCCATGATCTCTCTCAAGCCATTGATCCCAGTCAAAGGAGTATTGGCAAGGTTGTTGATCTGAACCACATCCTGCAGCGGGAAAAAGCGACCGCCGATTTCAGAGGTTCTCTTTCCGTCACCGCCCCATGCTTTGGTGACGAGAGCTGTCTCTGGGTCGCGCCGTAGCTTGAAGACAGGCAGATCTTCGCCAAACAATTGTCGAGCTACATCCTTGAGACTTTCCTCAAGGTTGGAAACACGCTGAGTCGCCATTTGCTCGAGCGCAGCTGTCATCCTGAGTCGCTCGGCCTCACCGATCGGAGGCAGCTCAGGACCGCCAACGCTCATCATTGAGTCATCGCGGATGCCCGGACCATCTGTATCGGGGATCTCCAACTCCATCGCTGACTGGGGAGCACGGCGACTGCCGGTCTGCTCCTCGATCACGTCCTGAATCAAGGCCTTGACTTCATCGCCACGAGCCCTGATCTCTGCAATGTCGTAGCCCTGCTCCTCCAGAGCCTTGACGATTCGAGCTTCGCCCTTCGACGCCTTGGCCTTATTTCTGATGATGTAGGCGGCACGATCCAGATCGCTGGCAAACGTGAGCTTCGCCATGCCAAACCGTGGCTTCGACTTGGCGACATCAGCCGGAAGAGTGAACTGCTGAGTTGGCGCTGGCGCTGGTGGTGTTGCCTGGCCGCGAGCGACTGCCGCCTCTACTGACCGTTGCATTGGTGATAAGCCATCACCTTCTGGTGCATCTAATCCATAGAAGTCCCGATACGCCTTTTGGTATGCCTTCACTTCAGGTGTGGACCGACCCATCACCATGTCGTTCTGAACCTTGTCGAACGAATCGTTCAGCGACGAAATCTTGTCTGTATTCAGCACACGGCCCTTCCGCCTGATGATGTTCACCGCCTGCGTTAAATCAGTGACCTCAGGCACGTACCTCATCAAGATCTGAGCATCGGCTTCAATCTTTGCCTCGTTAATCGCACGCGCCACGGTGGGGGCGTTAGCCATTGGATCTGCCTCATCCCAGCCGTCGTATTTGCCAGCATCTGCTTGCTCAGCTTCTGACTTCTGGTAATAGCCATCAGCCTCACGCGCTTCCCTTGTGGCCTGTTGAGCCTTGGCGTTATCAATTCGAGTCCACTCGCCTTGGAGCCTGTCCTCTTCCAGCAACTGCTCAATAGCAGTCATGTCAGAAGGGTCTTTCGCTGGTGGCTGTGGAATCTCAGGAGCCTGAGTTGTAGATGGACGCACCTGACCGCTATCAGCAGCAGTCCTCAAGATTTGACCCTTCAAAGCATCAGCCTGCGCTGGATCGACCGCTGTCTCCGGGACCCTCTGCGGAGCAGAGATTGCCTGACCTTTCTTCTGCGCTGCTGTTAATGCGTCAGTCAGCTCTGTACGAGCAGCCGTTGATGCCTGCAAATTATTTGCTCGCAGCAACTGAGCAACGCCAGGGTTGTTAGCTGCCATTGCCCTGAGCGTTGGCAGGTCATACGCCATAAACATCGCCATGGCGACATCAGGCGGGAAGTTGACTGGCTGCCCTAGTTCAATTTCTTCAGGGACAGCTTCTGCTGCATCCAGCCGTCGACCCAACGATTCGGTCAACGGAGTGCCATCAGCGACTTCAGCCGCGATGTCTGGCAAGTCCGCAGGCTCTACGCGATCAAGCGCTCTCTTGGCTGTATCGATTTCAGGTAAAGCTGGATCCCAGGCATCTGCCATTTCGACCCTGGCTCGACCTTCCATCTGATCCAGCGCTTGGCGTGGAGATGCAGGAGGAGCTTGATCAGAAGCCTCTATTGCGGAATCAATCTGATTGCGGACTTGCGTGTCACTTACTGGGCCTGTCGACCACGGGTCCTCTGCTACGAACTCATAAGTGCCGTCTGGATTCTCGGCTTGCAGACCGCTGTCTTTTGTCCACTGCCGAGCATTCTTGACTTCCTGCAGAGTGCCAGCAGCACGACGAGTCCTGGCAATACTGCTAGGCCTGTTTAGAGCACCTTCAAAGATTGACCTGGTTGCAGAAACTGCAGCACCAAACAAAGCGCCCAGCGCCAGTTCCTGGCCAGCGTTGGGGATCAGCGACTTGAAAGTTGCTGTTGCCTGACTGTCACCTGGATCGGCATAACCAGCCTGCGTCTGGTCACTGATCAGCGTGGTGCCAAACGACTCCATCCCACCGAACGACAACCATCTCGCTGCCGTTTGCGCCCATTTTGGATTTGCTCTCCAATAAGCCCCCCAGATCCCAGGGACTTTGGATAGCTCAGCCGGACGAGCAGCTGAGACAAAAGGATTTGCCCTCATACCCGTGAAGGCAGTGGGCCTCGCACCTGGCGTCAGGCCAAGCTTGCTTAATGCAAGCAAGGTGTAAATCGATGAAGTGACATTGCTACTCATGTCACGAACAATCGACCGATCGCCTAACTCAAAGCGCTGATCAACCCCCATGAATTCAGCGAATTGATCTTTGCTGTCTTCCAGCAGCTGACCAACTCTTGCGCCTGGAATCCCCAGCACCTCGAAGTCTCGAGTGTCTGTTTGAGCAACTGGTCGTCCCTGCAAAGGCGCAGCAATCTGCTCGAAACTTTGCTGACCCACGCTGATGGCTTGTAATGGCACATCAACCGTGGCTTCCTGAGCACCAGCGACAATCTCTTGAGCAGTCGGACTAGATGCCGAAACCGTTCCGTCATCCTTCTCCGTGATTGGGACGGGAGGCATCCCTGGGAGAGCGATGTAATTAACGCTTTTGACGCCAGGCGTATTGCTGGCTTCAAGAAGTCTCTTTTCAGTGTCGTTCCAAAGATTCCGAATTCCGTTCCCGATAAACCGCAACTCGTTGCCGGGATTGCTAAACCAGCGCCCAAGGCGATAACCCTCGTCTTTCTGCTGCTCTTCCTCCTCCTCTACGACGGCATTGGGGGTTACGTCCGCTTGGGTAAGGCCTGACATCAGCAGGGTGTGACTGCCTCTATTTCAACGCATTGCCGTTGAATTGTCCGCGGTCGTAGAGATCAAGCCATTTCGGCCCAGTTATTCAGCAGAGCCAAAGACGGACTTATCCGAGCCAACTGCGTCGTTGCAGCACGATTGCCATCACGAATGACAAAGCTCAGCAGATCTTGCTTAGCCCTCTGCAGCTCTTCCTCAGTCCAACCTCTGCCGCCTTTGCCCAGGTTGCCGTTTTGGTAATACTTCAGCTGCCGCTCAACGAACGACCAGGCGTTTGGAGCACCTGCACGCTTCCACACCTCAGTAAAGCGAGGATCTTCTCGTCGACCATTGGCTGCATCCTGAACTATTTGAATCAATGCTTTTGCCGACAGGATCGGGCTTGCCTCCTTTCGGTAGTTGCGCAGGCGGATGTTGCGCCTAGGCATGTTGTTGACCTGATCCAGGTCGTATCCAAGCGTTAGCTCAGGAGCCTTGCCGTCTTCCGCAGGCTTTGGCACTACTGGCGTTGGAATAGACGTTCCTACCGAAGGCTCATTCCCGTAGCCGGGGATCGGGAAGCTTCCATCGACAATGTCTTTGCGCAGCTCTGGCCAGACCTTTGAGAAGGTGTCTTGGATCTGCTCAGGAGTCAACGGCTTGCCATCGCTCAGCTCTTTCAGAGCAGAGCTCATGCGACGGTTTAACTCTGCATTGATTGACAGAGTGGCGGCATCGCGGTCTTCTCCAAACAGCTGCGCCGGAGACTCTGAATCTGGCCCAATCAAGGCGTCGACTTGCTTGTCTCTGAGGCCCCCGTATTCCTTTACCCACGTCCCAGCCTCAGCCTGCGCTCGCTCCGCTTGATCAACACGACCGCTGGCCTGAGTAAAGGTTGTTTGCTCCCCATCAGGCAGACCTGCCTGCTGAATGTCTCTCAGTCGCTGACGCGCAGAGTCGACATCAATGTCGTAAATAGATTTGGCGTTAATGCTCTGCAGGAACTGAGTCGCTGCCTGGGGATCGTTGGCAGGAATTCCTACAGAAGGCGTTGTGACTGGGCCACGCTGCGGAGCGATCTTTCCGCGTTCGTTGATTCCATAAGCCCTCAACTTGCGCTCCTCAGCCAAAGTCAGAGGAGGCCTTCCCATCTCTTTTCTGCTTTGATTCAATGCTCCCAAGGAAGCGGTTACAGCCGCGTCAAACGAAGCGCCTGCATCAAGTTGAATCCGCAACTGATCACCAAACTCTGACTCGAGAACCAACTGCTCGTTCTTTTGAGTCTTTGCTTTTGTTGCGTAATAATCAGAATTTGCTTCTTGAGCTAAATACCCAAATTTGCTACCAAACGACTTGCCATCTGGCCCCATCATTGCGTCAAGAACTTTCCGCTGAGCACTTCCAGGCGGATACCTTTTAGAAACTTCTACATAAAGATCTTTAGCGATTTGCCCTGCCATGCCAAGGGGAGCGCGTGCAGTCAGTTCTTTGAATTTTTTGCTAAGTGTTTGAGCCTTTATTACTACCCATTTACCATTAACTTCATATCTGCCAGCCTCGTTTTGATACATGTATGAAACTCTGTCAACTTCTACGTTGTTCTCGTCGTAATAGACAATGTCGTCAGAGACAAATCTCAGAGGGTCAAGCTCATCGGCTACTGCTGTAATTGCTTGAGGGCCAATTTGAGATTCGAAAAATCTAGTCCTGGCGTCTAAAACTTGATCAGCGACACGCTCCTGAGCACGCAGCAAGTTAGGAGCAAAATACTTTTGATACCCAGGGCTTCCAGAATTGATTCCGTACTGGTTTTCTAGATTCAGTTGATATTCAGCCTGCAGCCTTTGAATGGCTGACATGCCCATGTCTTCTGCCTCGTAATCAATCTGATCACTGTTTTGGGCAATGTAAGCAGACAATCCCGTTTGGATCTGTCGACCAGCCAGCTTGACCTTTCCGCGCTCATATCCCATCTGCTGATAGGGATCCAAGGTCCGCATCAACCAACCAGCCTGCGGATCAACAGCTGAAAGACGACGATTATCTGCCGCACGCTGGTCAGCAGCAACTTCTGTCTGCTCGTCAATTTGAGCCAAGCCACGCTGGACTTGCTCCATTGCCATCTGTTCGCCGACATCCATCCGCCAGTCGACGAACTTCAGACCAGCCGTCTCAGCCGTTTTCATGAACTGCGGACTGAATTCCGCTAAGTCATCAGCAAACTTCTTGAAGCTGTTTTCGCCCTGAACAAACGTCGTGCCCCCTGTCTGCGATGTCTGCAGCTGCGGAGTTTGTGGCAACAGCTCTGGTCGAGCCGCGCCTGCAACATTCCTTGAAGTCTGTTGAATAAACGTCGATACAGGCTGCGACTGAGGATTCAGTTGGCCTGGCTGTAGCTGTTGTGGACGTGCCATTGATTAACCCTCCGCGAGTCTGTTGACGTTGCTTCCAAAGTTCATTGCCGTATTGACTGCTCCCAGAGCCGCGCCAGCGACCTGCAATCCACTCATGCCACCTGGAGCCCCACCCCTCATGCTTGGTGGCGGTGCTGTCACCATCGTTGGCAACGGCGGGAATGGAGCGACGGGATCCATGTACGGCTGGCGCTCGTAGAACTGCTGACTGTTGTATCGACTCAGATACGTCGCGATCTGTCCCTGCTGCGCACGGGTGTACTGACCTTCCCGAAGACCAGCCTCAAACTGCTTTAACGCTGCGTAATCACCAGCCTGCTTGGCGTAGTTATTGACGTAGCGATCCATGCTTCTGCCTTCCTGGCCAGATGCCTGGTAGGCAGCTGATGCCTGCAATGCTCGGTATCGGTACTGCTGAACGGCAACAGCTTCTGCCATGCCACGCTCCTGGAGCTGCGCTGCCAGTGCTTGTGATTGATTGGCAAAATCAGCGCCAGCCGATGCCCTGGTGTTAAAGACAACCTCGGCCTGCGCAACTTCTTTCGCAAATTCAACCGCTCGAAGTTGCTGGGTGTAAGCGCTCTGCTGGTTGAAACGAACAGTGTCGCCCCAGTATTTGTATTGCTGATTTAGATCGTTGCGACGAGCATTCAGCGATGCCTGCCACTGATTGAACTCAGTAGTGGCGTCTTGAAAGGCGGTTTGATTTAGATAATCCTGCTGCCTGGCTTTGGCATTGGCCTGACCTTGCAAGAGGCCTAGTCCAAGCTGAGCACCCCCTAGGGCAATTCCTACAGGTCCGCCCAATGCGCCCATAACAGCGCTCCCTAGCCCTCCGCCTGCAGCTGCTCCGCCATACGCGGCAGACGCAAGCGAACCCATTCCCGCTGCTCCTAACACCATTAGCTAGCCCTCCAAAAATCACAGAACAATGCAGCCGAGGGGCCGAAAGGCCGAGGTCGTTCAACAGTGAAGCCCAAATGTTTTAGCCATTTGATGCTTTCAAGGTTGCTGGAATAGACCTGATTGAACAAAGGGCCGCCCAATTCCTCAAGGCAAGTATCCACCCATTGTCGGCCCTCAACGCATAACTGCCAGCGGGCTCGTCGATTCTCCGTCAATCGATCAGTTCCAAGCATCCAGATCCTTTTACCTACGACCCCGCAGAGACCGCAAGCGACCCCATCGTCGGTGGCCATGCCGCGCACGATGTCAGACGATGCCCAGCTTTCAACCACTGCATCACGAGCGCTGCAGCCATGGCTGAGCATGACCTCATGCACATCTGCTTGACGGAGATTGTCGGCCACATCCAAGACGTGGTCAGTATCTGGCTCGTACACCCACTGCATCAGGACGCTCCGGAACGACTCGTGACCATGCCGATCCATTCGACCGTAGAGAATTTGGAAGGGTGTGGAGTGTCGTTTAAAAGCTCAACTGCAATTCGATCACCACGACCCATGATCGGAATGTTGAATACGCCCTGGTACTTGAGCTGAACGTCTGAAGTCATCGCCACGGTGGGAGTTCCAATCGTTGAATTGCGCACTGCCAGCACCGTGCCATCGAAGGTGTAAAGACCTTCTTTCCTGTTCTCAGGAATGACTTTTGCTTGGAAGAAACCAGACTCGTGATAGGCCAGCTTTGCTTGACGCACTTGAGTGCGAACAACATTGCGAACGGCTTTACCCCCACCGATGTCTGACATCAATTTGAAACGACTGAAGCGATAGCGGAACTCGTATTTTTCGCCTGCCCAGACTTCCTCTTGCGACCAGTCACCGCGAGCCGTGACTGTATTGCCTGAGCTTGTAGAGCCAAGAAATACAGGACCAGCCTTGTTTGTCTGAGTCATGTTGTAAGCCGACCAGACCTGCACCTCGTTTGTCGCGGCATACGTGAGCGTGAACGTGGTCTGATTGCTTTGCGCGTTGTAGACGCCTTTGCCCATTCGCAATGCGAGAGGCGTGGCAGTCGTAGTGCTGATCAATCGATCCAGCAACATTGGATACGGTGCATCGACCGCGGACTCTTCAGCCCGATCCAATACTGAAATCTGCTCTAGATAGAC
>Ga0208157_1000892_pt1 | contig 14713 bp, 18 predicted proteins | sample 5_EtaG_FD_184077 | JGI IMG/M metagenome (GOLD analysis project Ga0208157, IMG submission 184077) | Marine viral communities from the Subarctic Pacific Ocean - 5_ETSP_OMZ_AT15132 metaG (SPAdes) (version 2) | ecosystem: Environmental > Aquatic > Marine > Oceanic | place: Pacific Ocean | collected...
GATACGTTCTTTGCCATTTTAATTAAGTGTTATTGATGCCGTTTTAGTTACTGCACTTCTTCCAGAGTTATCTACTACTATTATGTCTAAAGTATAACGTCCTCTAGTATTAGTAACTTGAAATTCAAGAGTGTGATTTGCCGTAGTAAGGTTTTGACCTACTTTAGCAGTATTAGTAGTTATGGCATTAGACTGAGCTGTTGTTATTGTCGTTCCGTCATCTTCTGTATTATGAATACTTTTAGTTAAAATGTGAAATATAGCTCTTAAATTTTCGTTATTTATTGGAGGATTTGACTCATTAAGACTATTAGCAGTATCTTTGCTAGAAGTAAATAACTCCTCTATCATGTCTAACAATTCAGCTCTTGTTCTTTTTTCGGTGCTGTCTACTGTTATTTTAGGCAAAGCACTAGTAGGCTTTTTAATTAAAGCTTTATATTTATCTTTTATTGAAGTATCTGTATAATTATCTTTTGCCATTATTTACGCTTTTTTCTATTGTAAATATATTTATCCGCAGTATAAACTATCGTTAAGATTAACAATCCTATCTTTAATAAAATTTCAATATTAGCTAAAGATACAAAAGTAAAAGTCCCTACATTTAATAATAATACGTCTTGAGTTTCTTTTAAGAGATTTTTCATTTTAATGTGTATTTGAGTAAATTATTTCCATATTTGCATAAACATAAAAAGTTCCACTTCCAGGAGTTGTATTCATTTGAATGCTAGGAATTAAATTGTCAGTAGTCGTAAAACTAGAATTTGATGCCGCACTTATATCTCCTGAGTCATATTCAAATCCATGTTCTAAATCCGCAACAGAAGTAAATGTTTTCACGTCTACTAAATTCATGGATGTTTGAGTAGTAGCTCCAACTGTAAAAGCTTTTTTCCAGAACTGCAATCTGGTTACAACGCCACTAGCTAAATCAGTAACTACATTTCCTCTTATTTTATGAATAACAAAATTAGAACCAGTTTGATTTAGAATTGAATACAGAGCAGCCCAAGAGTTATCATAATTACTTCCATCCGTTATCGTAACATTAGTTTCAACAGTAAAATTATCATTATAAGGTAAGCTAAAAAAGTCTCTAGTTCGAGTTCTGTTAGTTACTTGAAAATTAAAAGTTACATGACGTGAATGAAAAGTATTAGTAATTTTATTCCATTTTTCGTCTTGCGGAAATATTATTATACTTCCAATTAATATAAGGCTATCAGTAGTAATAGAGGAAAAAGAAATACTTGTATCCCCTCCTTTTAACGGAGCTGTTAAAGTAAGTGGATATTGTTCTCCATTTAATCTATTTATAATAACTAAATTTTGCCCAGTTTCTGCTATACGAGTTGGACACGTTTCAATTTCTAAACCTGTAATCGTAAAGTCATCAGTAGCTTGAGCTATTGTAGCGACAGATTCATTTCTAAAATAATTTAATAGACTCATATTACCAAGATGTTATCTTTTTTCCAACTTTTTTATTTTCGTCTTTGCCTAAAGGAAGGTCTGTAATAGAAAATCCTTGAGTATTACTGTTTACAATTACTTCATAGTATTCTCCAGACCATGTATCATGATTAGCATTAAAAGACATTTGAGAAGGCAAATAGTATTTCCCATCTATCGAAAGACTGTTAAAATAATTTAGTTCGGATGTGTCTCTTATTTTAATTGATCCATTAAAAATACCAGCTCCTTCGTCCTGACCTTTTAAAATTTCTTCAGTCAAAAGTTGTGTAAACCTATAATCAGTTCCACTACCATAAGAATCCCAAGTTGCATTGGTAGCATTGCTCCAGACTGATCCGTTATAACTTTCTATTTTTCCTATTGCTGCCGCATCAGGACCACTTCCAAAAAATAAATCCCCTACTTCATATTCTGTTCCATTCTCTATTAAAGTTCCACTAGGAGTGTTAGTAGCTTCAAATATTTGACCAGCAACCGCTTCTCCATTAACATAATATTGAATGTGTTGTTCATCGTTAGTATCTGGTCTAGAAAAAATAAATATTTCATCCGCCCCAGTATCACTTGATCCGATTGTTGTTAATACAGTAGGCGTATCTAAATCATTTCGAGTAACTATGCAAAAAGTATCTAAAAACAAAGTTCCATCATTAGGAAGTTCATCAGTTTCAAACTCAACTAAATACTCTTCATTATTTATAGGGCTATAATTATTTATCAATAAATTCCATGTAAATCCAGGAGTATAAGGTATTGGAAACTGAGGAGCAGAATTAAAAGAGTTAGTTGTAATGGTATTCGTTTCCCATGGAGAACATTCATTGCCAACAGGACAACAAGTTTTAGTGTCGGAACTTCCTACAAGTCTCAATCTCATATAATGCTTAATGACAAAAGACTGATTCATAAAGTTAGCAGTAACGAATTGAGCTTGTGTTAAATTAAAAGCATTACTAAAGACTCTTTTAAAACTTATTGTTCCTCCTGTAATTGCTGAAACGTCACCGAGTTTAATTTTTAAACATTGCGTCACACCATTAGCAATGCCATAACTTGTAGCGTCAACAGGGTTTGGTCCATTCATATATCCATTCCAAGTGATAATAGGTTTACTTCCATCAGAAGAAGTAAAATCTGTCTCCGTACCTGATCCATATTGATAAGTGATAAACGGCAAATCAAAAGCTTTTATAGTATCATATTTCGCACTTACTTTTCTAAGTATTGGCAAAGTGTCAAAAGTAGCTCCAGCTAATCTAGTATAAGTACTTCCTTCAGTTTTTCTATAATCAAGAGTTCCAAAATTAAAAATCGTTCCTGTCGTTTTATATGTTCTAAAAAAAACATCAGTAGCACTTCCCATATAGTGATAGGAATTAACTTGTATAAAATGCCAGTATCCATCAGATTGAAACAATCTAGCTCCCCAAGCTTTACAAATTCCGTTTAGCAGTTCAAATGCAGATTGTCTTGTAATAATACCTGTGTCAGGATCAGTAGTAGCAAAAGCAAAAGGATTGAATCTAGTATATCCTAAAGGATCAACACCGCTACTTCTAGGGATTAAATCATTCGTCCAATCAACAACAGTATATAAATAAGTGTCACTTCCTCCCCAGTTTGCAGAAGTTCCTATTTGTAGTTTTAAAGCATTTCTAATAATTTCAAAAGTTTCATAAGTAGAAATGTCAAGATAATTAATATCTTCCGTGTAAGTAATCTCTGATAGTTGTGATAGACCACAAATAGCAGTTAAGGTAAATCGTCTCGGAAAACCTTCGTCTTGTTCAGCATTTATATCATTTAGAATGTTTCCAATCCAGAATAATTCATAAGAACCTCCTGATATTTTCTTTTCTATTTTTAGTTGAAACCTTTTATAGTCAGCTATTCTAATAGCGTTGATAATTGCTTGTTCAAAAGCGACAGTCACAAAAACATCTAAAACAACTTCAGAAGGAATCACACCTGTAAACCTATCGTCAGTATCTGTTTGATAAGTTAAATCAAATCCATTATCTCCTAAATTCACAACAGAAGTAGCACTAGAAGGAGAATCAGTATCTACTACGCTTACTTGATAAGTGACACTTGCATTACTTGTGAACTCATTTGTTAATCTGCTAACTATCGCCATTAGTATCCTCTTGTACGTTTTCTATTATCTCTCGCTCGGTCAGAACTTATTAAAATGTCCGCACCACTTATTCTTCCAAATACTTCAACACCGCCACCAGCTCCTCCCATCATAGATTGTAACTGATTTAAAGGAGCTACTACTTCAGGATTACTAATACTTGTTCCAGGACCTTCTCCAATCAATCCTAATGTAGGACCACTAACTAAACCTCCAGAGGCAAAAGCTAAAACGTTGCCTAAAGCATCTCCAAAAATATTACCTTCTCCTCCTCCTATTCCTAATAACTTTCCAACGTTAGAACCACCCATTAAAGAATTAATAAATGCCGTAACTGCTAATTGAACTAATAGTTGTTTTATAGCGAGTTTAATACCATCAATAAAAGTATCTAAAAAGTTGCCGCTTGTCATCATTGCGTTTCTCATAGTCATTTCAAAACTAGAACCAAATTGAGTAAAAGCACCTTCTATCGTATTTACCATTTCTTGCATTGGAGAAAGAGTTTCTACTAAACCTTTAGCTTCCACAGTAGCCATTTCAAAACCTTCTCCTATTTTTGGCAAAGCAACTGCTAAAGCTTTTATAGGGGCAACTCCAAGCTCTTCTAATGATGGTAATGGTGAATCTTTACCTGTTTTAGTTGATACTGCTGGTTTAGGGGTCATAAAAGGTTTGCCACTAACTGGATTAACAGCTCCTCCCATCATTCGATTTATAATGTCTTGGGGATTTCCTCCAGTAGTTTGTATGTCAAAATTTAAACCTTTTTCTAGTTCATCTTTAGCATCTTTAACTCCTAAAATATTATCTTTTAAATCTGTAAAAGCGTCAGAAACATATCCCCAATGTGTTACTATAAAACTAGCGGCGGTAATTAAGCCAGTAATTATACGACCTTGAGGAGTTAAGTTTCCAAGAACTTTTATAAATAATTGAATAGCAGGAACTAAAGAAGCTAAAAAGAATTTTCTTACTTTACTAAATACAGTTACTAACCTTCCAAGAATTGATACAAATAAAGCTAAACCAGAAACATATCCAGCCGTTTCAATAGCACCTTGTTTTTGTTCACTAGTAAATTGACTAGTAAAATTAGCTAAGTCACTAAGCGATTCTACTAAAGATTTAGCAACTGGCAAAAGCTCAACTCCTAGCTCTACAGAAACATCTTCAAGTTGTCCTTTTAAAGTTCTTAACTGATTTGCAAAACCTTCAGATGTTCTTTCAAAATCTCCAATTGCGTTGTGACTTTGTTTTAAAGCTAACTCATAAGTTAATGTAGCTTTAGCAACTCTATCTAGTTCTTTAAAAACTAAGCCTTGTTCGGATGCGAATGATTTTAAGTCGGCTTCAGTAATTGCTATCCCTAAAGATTTTATAGATTCTCTTTCTCCTAGAAGTGCTTTAGTCAGAGCTCTACTAGCTGCTTCAGCTCCGCCCTCTACATTTGTAAAAGAAGCTAAATCAGCAGCTAAGGTGTTAACATCTTTAGACAACTTTAAAGCTTCTACTTGAGTAAAACCAAAACCAGTCAACAAATCCCCAGTATCTCCTAGTAATTGTAAAGCGGCTCTACTACTTAAACCAAAATCATCACTTAAACTGTCTGCTGTTTTATTAGCTTCTTCCCTTAAATCTTTAAAAACTACATTAAATTTTGATTGAGTTTCCTCAAAATCAGAAGCCATTTTAACAGCCGCAACACCTATTCCTAGCATTGGGACAGTAAAATTCTTAACAACAGTATCCCCTACATTTTTGAGTTTATTCCCAAACTTCTGTAAAGACCTAGTAGACTTTCTAAGGTTAGTTTGAAATTGCTTATCATTTAAGCTTAATTTTACGGATAATGTTTTAGTCGCCATTTTTTTTGTTTATTAAACCATATTTTTTAGCTACGTATAAAGCTTTCTTTTTTTGTTTTTCAATATCTTTAATCTCTTCTCCTTTCTCCCAGTCAAACCTAACAAGCTTTTGAGGTGTTAAGTTTTGTCCTTTTTTTGTATGCGGTTGGAGGTTGCAAGTTGCTAACCATCTTACCCTCTCCCATTCATATCGTTGCAACAATTCAAACCTATCATTTTTACCCTTTTGAATACAAAAGAACTCATGGAATGTTAATCCCCAAAACTCTTCTGGCATCAATCCTAAACCATAAGCAACGGCTTCTAAATCGTTCCAAGTTACTTCTTTGCTTTCGGGAGCTTCTTGACTGCTCCCTTCGGCTTTTTTTCGTCACTAAATTTAGATGAAAATTGTTCAGTAAATACATTAAGAACTTTATTCATTGCATCAAAATCTTCGTCTAAAAAGTCAGCAACATCATCAATAGTTAAAGAACATTCTTGACCACTTACTCTAGAGCCATCTTTTATTCCATTTAAAATAAGATAACAAGCATCGTCTAAACTCATCCCATCACCTAAGCTATCTAAATCTGATAAACTTCTTCCTGTATCTTTACAGAACATTCTCAAGGAGTTCATTCCAAATCTTACAGGGTAATCTTTTTTATTTATTATTACTACTTCGTACATTTTTATTATCGTTTTTATCGTTATTAATTATCGTTATATATCATTGATGAGGAGGAGACTAAGCTCCAACCTCAACAACGATAAAATTATTATACTGCAGCCTGAACTATATCTCCAGAACCTTCGATAGATACCGAATAAGTTGGAGCATCTTCAGTCCCTCCAGAAATTTCTAAAGAGGTAATAAATCCACTACCTGTATAATCATAACCAGCTGGAGTTCCAGATGGTGCAAATGTAAATGTAAAAGTTACTGGTGTTCTGTTTCTTGATGATGTAAATAGTTCGTCAAAATCAGTTGTAGTTCCATCACTTACGAAATCCATAAGACCATCAGCACTTAAACTAAAACTTTTAGTTCCGCCTAATAAAGTTCTATTACCACTAGAATCCTTGTTTGTGATGTCTATTGTGTCTACATTATATGATAGACTTACGTTTTGCGAATGCATTAATTTAAATTCAGTCGCAGCACCACTTGCAGCCTGGACTTTTAAAATTAGGTCGCTCCCATTGAAAATTGCCATTTTTTAAAATTTTTTATTTGTTATTATCTTCTTTCTTGCTTTCTTTTTTATTATCAAGAGCCTTCCAAGACTTTAAGACCCTATATTCTTTGATACCTACCGTGTAAGATTCGCCTTTTTTATAATCGACTCCTCTAAAAGTAATATCTTTTTTTAACTTTATTTTATACATATCTATTATTTTATATATTATCTATTTATATTAAACTGATAGTCATGTGATATTTGATAGATACCACTCACCCCAGACGTATCGTTAAAAATTTCGTTGCTATTTTGAAAAAATATTTTATCTACTACCACACCTTGAAACGTTCCACTTACATAATCTAAAGCAGTTCTAACCTTACCGCTCAAATCAATAATATCTTCATAATTGTTAGCTACTAAAGTAATCTGTACTGTTACATAATCATAAGTAGATGCATTGTTTTTCACTATGGTAGGTAAATCAGATACTACTTGATAAACAATGTAAGGCAAATCAGGTCTGTTTTTAGTAATTTTAAAACGTGCCGGAAAGACATCACTGCCTATTATTGAATTAACTGGAGAGTTATTTGTTAAAATATCATATATGGCTTTTCCTACTTCCATTACTTATTAAATCTTTTAGCAATTATTGTCTTTAAATTTCCTACTAAACTATTCAAAACTCCAGCTCCTTTACTTAAAGCCGTTGCATCTAACATTCTTAATCCTGGAATCCCATTGTATCCATACTCATGAAAGTAAAAATAAAAACCACTTCTATCTTCTTTGTCATAAGCCCCCTTAACTCTTGGTCCTACATAAACAGCAGGTTTACGTCCCCTTGAAGTTTTTCCATTTATTATAGCAATAGACTTTTTAAGTTGACCAGTATCTCTTTCTGGATTTTTTGAGTTAGTAGTTGGTTTTATTCTGTTTATTTGTGCTCTTAGTTCACCGACTAGAGGTTTAGCAGACTTCCTTAAAGCAGTTCTAAGAGTATTTCTAAGCTTAGTGTCGCTATCAGGAAACAACGTGTCCAAGTCTTTTATTAAAGAATCTAGTTCTTTTTTTTCTATTTGAAGACCTACAAAACTATTTTTATTTAATACTGCCATTAGCTTGTAAATATATTTTCTAAATCTTTTAGCTCTAAATCTAGAATCATTTTATCTTTTCTTCCTACTTCTCTTATTCCTCTAATAGCATAAGAATTATTCCCATTTTTAATATAATACTGAGGAGAGCAATCTATTAATTTTCTGTATCTTATTAAACATTGTATTTTGTTTTCAGCAACTAAAGCATCTGACTCATAGCTTAAATTAACACCTTTGAAATCAAAGCTTCCATAAATAGTCACATTTGTAGTAGAAGTAGATTCTAGTTCTCCATACAAATTCTTAGTGAAACCTTGTTTGTATAAAGTTAATTTTCTATCTAACTTTCCGAAAATCATAACTCAAGCAATCTGTAAGGGGTTAAAATATACTCAACCATTAAAGGTAGCTCATTCGCTATTGTACCTATTACTACGTCTTGTCTTTGCTCGAAATACCTTCCAACGATTATCAATATCGCTTGTTTTATTGCAGACTCTACGTCAGCCGCAGCCGATCCTACTGTGAACTCAACCTCAACAGCGTTTGGTCTGTCGTAAGTTTCTGGGAATGTTCCTGTGCTTGAGATATATATTCTTCCAGGTTTTATCTTGTCATCAAGAACGTAATTTGAACCAGCTAACGTTTGTTCTACGTCACTAGTATCTCTGTATTTTATATGTACTACTGACGCTACTATTCCGACTTGTAAATTCATGTAGTCTGGGAATTGGTCGTAATACAAATTATATGTTTGTGTAATTAGTCTACGTCTAGTAAATTGTTCCACTAAATCAGTAGCTACTTCTATTAACGTTGTAATATAGGCATCGTCACTATCAAAGTCAGAATCTACTCTCAAGTGTTGTTTAGCTTCAGCTAAAGACACAGCCGTAGAGGCAGGAGCAGTTTTTAAAACTAGCTTTCCATAGTTAACGTATCCGTCTCCATTAAGTAAATTATTTGGGTAGTATGCCATTATAAAAAAATAATAAAGGAGAGAGGATTTCTCCTCCCTCCAATTAAAAAAAATTACGCGTTGTCTATTTTGACAGCCGCAGTAGAATTTTGAACCATATCACCATCAACTAAAGAAGTTAATACATAACGAGGCTCACCAGTTCCAGCATTAGTATAGATGTCATATATAACGTCTAAACCACCAAACTGAGCAACATGTACTTTACTAGCATCTAAAAGCATATAGTTAGTTCCTGTTCCAGAACCACCACCTACATTAGATGAAGTAAATGCAAAGTATCCAAAGAATGATTTGTCTACATTGTCATAAGCAGGAGATACAGAACTTACTTGAGCTAATGTTTTAGCTTCAGCTAAAGCACCTGAGTCTAATAACCAAGCCATTCTAGCACCTTGTAAGTTTACACCATTTCCTAATAATGTTGATTCCATATTTAAAAGCTCAGCAGCAGTTGGAGCAGCACCAGCAACAGATTGAGTTGCAGCGTCTAAAAATATAGAAGTTGGAGCGTTAGCAATATCAGAGTCTCCTAATAAAGCTAGTTCCAAAGTAGAAGCAACAGATGCAGCCATGTTACGTCTCAAAGAAGCTTCGATAGAAGCATTTTGAGCAATAGCTTCAGCAGAAACATTTACAATAGAAATAAGTTTCTTAGGGTCTAAAGTTACGCTTGTCGCAGTACCATTAGCAGCAGGAGCAGCTCCTCCAGTTTCAGCAACGAATCCAGAATTGATTGCACTAAATACTGGGAACTTCATGTTGTCGATTCCTGAGTAAAAATTCGCTCCGGCGGAAGCTAAAACTAAATTCGCTTCTAATTGGTCAGTCCAAGCCATTACTTCAGTAGCATTACCAGCAGCAGTTGCAACAGCAGCTCTTGTTAGAACTGAAGCTGGTATACCGATACCTTTAAAAGATTGACCAGTATAACGAGCCTCATTACGTGCCTCAGTATCCATCTCCTTAACCAATCCAGAAAGACGACCAGTAGCCGCTTGATGCATAGCATCTTGGAAAGAATAATCTCTTATTTCATTTGGAGTATTTTCTGTTACTTCTTTAACAGCTTTTGTAGCTTGAAGTTGTTCGAAAGATGCAGCTCTAGTAGCCATCTTATTCAACTCCTCTACTTTGTTATTTAAAGAATCAAAGTTAGCTTGCTCATCAGTATCCATGTCACGTCCTTCAGCAGATGCTACAAGACCTTCCATTTTTTCGATAACCTCAGCTCTTTCTTCTTTGTAAAGTTTTGATGTTTTCATTTTGAAAATATTAATATTTATTTTTTAAGATTTGCAAACGCATTTCATTGAGGGAGCGTTGTTTTAAATCTTGTTCTTTTATGCCCTCTGTTTTTTCTTCTTCTAAACTTGCGTCTAGTTTTTTCTTTTCTTCTTCTTGCCATTTTTCCATAGAACGTAAAGCATAACTTCCAGCAGCATCATAAGCTGGATAAGTCACAGAAGATACATCGTATAAACGGGAAACCTTATTAATAGTTCTTACGTTTAAACCATCTCTAGACTCCCATGAGTCATCTTCCACAACAAATGCAAAACTTGACTGACTAACAGTTCCGTCTTTCAAAAGTTCTACTAAATCTCTACTCACAGAAGTATTAGCTAAGTCAGCTTCGTATCTAAGACCTTTGTCATCAACAGAAAGTCTAAGAGTTCCGTTTGTAGTTCTCGCTAATGGAAGACCTTCATGATTTACTAAAAATCTTACATCGTCTTCTAAACGTCCTTCAAAAGCTCCAGGAGCGATGTATTCAACAAAGCCACCTAAGTCATTAGATTGAGAATTAAATACAGCTCCATATCCAGCAACTTGCATTTTATCGCCATCCATTCTAAGCTCTAAGTCTTGAACGTTAAAAGTTCTCACTTCTTTATTAGGATTACTTCTTTGATAAGTTTCTACATTAGGAGAATCTTCTATCAATTCGTCAACTAGTTCGTCTGCTATTTCTTCAGGAGTTTCTTCAGCATTCATTTCTTCATTATGTGCTTTCGCAAAATGAATAATGTAAGACTCATCTGTCTCTTCTATTTTTTGTATGTGTCTATAATCTTTATTTTCCATGTCTTCTAAATTTTTTTCTTCTTTAGCTATTTCGTCAATTTTTCTTTTTGCCCAAGCGAATCCAACATCTCCTCCCCAAAGTCCCCAAGCTATTCGACCAGCACTAGGATAACCATCTTCTCCGCTTCTAAAACCTTCAGCTTCTTTGTCAACTTCATGTCTACTAAAATAAGAGTACATTTTCTTAATAGATTGAATAGATAAATTGACTCTATTTTTTATATCTCTAGCTTTAGCAACTCCAACCTCAGTTCCTCCTCTTCCAAATTCAGCTCTCCATTCTAAAGCTTGTTCAGCTTCGTTAGCCATTTCTTGAGTAGGCTTAGTATCAATATCTTCTAAAGCTCTATCTTCGTCTCCAAGTTGTAAAGAACAAATAGCTAATCTTTGCTCTTCGTCATACTCTTGCATAGTATCATCGCTCATGCAACGTTCTATAAATTCTTCATTGCCTTCGTTTATATTTTGTGTAGGGATCGGCATATTATTCGTCTTCGTCTGTTTTACCTATTGGAGCAAAGTTTAAAGGATAATAGTGCATATCACCTTCGTCTCCTATTCTGTTAAGGTCTTCCATTCTTCTTATCTCATTAATAGATAAAACTCCAATCGCTGACATCTCTCTGTAATAAGTAGCTCTTGCACTTGAGTCTCCTCTTAATAATCCAGAAACGTTTATCTTAGTATAATAATCCCTTTGCTCATTGTCTCTAAATAGTTTTCTGTTAAGTTCTTGTTCTATGTTTACTATGTAAGGAGTTAAAGTAAATCGAACAAAGTCAATCGACAGAGCTTCTATGCTTGAATAGTTAGCAGCCTTTTCTAAATGTCCGATTAAACTTAACGGCACTTTAAAGATTCTTGCAATCTCTTCAACTTGAAATCTTCTTGTTTCAATTAGTTGATAATCATTTGCGTTTATTTTAGTTTGCTCAAACGTCATTCCCTCTTCAAGGATTGCAGTTTTACCAGCAGTAAAACTTCCAGAATGATTTTGATTCCAACTAGTTCTAAGTCTTGCAACCGCTTCAGCACTTAACTTTCCAGGATGTTTTATTATTCCTCCTACTTGACTAGAGTTTCCTAAGTAACTACCAGCCATATCATTTGAACTTATTGATGTGCTTATTGTTGTTCTTTGTGCTTGTATTACAGATTGACCAGTAATACCATCTAGACTTAGATTGTAAAAATGCAACATATCTTCTTGCATAATTGCTAAGTCGTAATCTTTTACATCATAAAAAATCTTATCTTCATGTCTTACTACTTTAACATTTTCAGATAAAATAGGTATAAGAGCAATAGGGCGAGCCAAAGAATCTCTTTCTATGAAAAAATAACTGTTGCCTTCAAGCAATAAATTACTCATTAAAAACTCAATAAAAGAATAAGATGTCATCCATTGATTAGGTCTTTTAGCAAGTAGCTTATAAACTGGATGTGCTTTATCTGTTATTTTATCTTGGTCGTCTTCTTCTCTGTACACGTTCACAGGAAGTGATGCGATGCTTTCTGATATAATTCTTACACAAGCATAAACAGCCGAGAAGGATAAGCTAGATTCTTTGGTTACTGGCGTCTGGTTATTACTTCCAAACCCTCCCAAATTAGCTTTCAAGAAGTTGTTACTACGTTTCTCACCACGTAGAAAATCGAATAGTCCCATTAAAATAAGTTGTAATTACTTTACAAAGATACAAGATATGTCAAAACTCACACCATTAAATCCATAAAATTCCTCTATCATCATAAGAAGAGTCATCAGAATCATCATTCATATAGCATCCTAAAGCCATAACAAGGCTAATCATTCCGTCAATCTTCTCACTACTTTTGGATTTATCCATTTTAATATTACCAGCAGGATCAGATTTCATAGCTAAATTAGAACACATCCAACGGAGAACTTTATTCCCTCCGTGATTAATTTCTTTTGCTAGAACTAATTTTTCAAGTTGTTTAGTCGGAGCAGACATTGAAGCAAAGCCTTGACCAAATGGAGCTAAAGGAAGTCCGTCATTTACTAAGTCAATAACTAACTGAGAAGAGTTCCATCTATCATAAGCTATCTCTTTTATGTTTACAACTTCAGCTAGTTCTTTTATTTTTTCTTTTATGTAATTGTAATCAGTAACATCGCCAGGAGTTAAATCCATTAAGCCCTCTTTACTCCAGCCTAAATAATCAACTTGGTCACGTCTACTTCTTACATAAGCGTTTTCTTTAGGAGCAAAAAAATAAGGTATTACAGTTAGCCTTTCATCTTCTGGAATGATTAGAACAAAAGCACTAACATCTCGTACACTAGCTAAGTCAAGTCCAGCGTATGCAGTCATCCCTTTATAATCTTCTAAGTGTATTGGAGCTTTATTACATTCCATCCATTGCTGATCCGATAACCATTTAGAAGCTGACGACATCCATTGGTTGAGGTGCAACATTCTGAACGTGTTCTCATAACTAGGAAGCTTAATAGCTTTTTGTTGTTCTCTTTTTAAATAGTCTAGTTTAACTACTCCAGCTTCAAGTCCTGGATTTGCTTTTATTAAAGCTTCTTCTGTTGTCCAATCAGTTTCTAAATCGCAATAATATTTTACATAGTAAAACGATTCGTCTTTAATAATTCCCTCCGATACTTTACGACCATAAATTTCAGTCTTATGGCAAATGCTTTCTCTGTTGTATCCAGCAGTAGTAATGGCAATAGTTAAGGGTTGCCTCCTTGATCCTACTGACGTAGTCAAAGCATCCCAAAGACTCGCATCCTTTTGGACAAAGAATTCATCCATACAAATGAAAGAAGCGTTGTAACCAAACTTAGAACTTGCCTCACTACTTAAAGCTTTAAGAGCCGAATTACTTTTCTCATGGATAATAGAGTTCTTAAATACTTTTAAATTATTATTTAATTGAGAGTCATTTCTAACCATTCCAGAAGCTACTTCAAAGATAATATTTGCCTGGGACCTATCTCCCGCAGCAATATAAGCTTCAGCACTAGGTTCATTATCTGCTAGAGTCATGTACAAAGCAATAGCACTTATAAGAGTTGACTTACCATTCTTTCTTGGTAAGCAAATGTATGCAGTTCTAAATCTTCTTAAATCAGAATCTCTATATTTCCATCCAAATAAGTCTCTAACTATTGTCTTTTGAAATGGCTCTAGTTTAAATAACTGACCTCCAAGCTCTCCTTTAAGATGTCTAATATGAGTCTCTATAAAGTAGACTACTCTGTCAGCAGCTTTTTCATCAAAGTAAAATTTCTTGTTTTCTTTAAGTTTCATTAATCAAAGAAATTAAAGTCATCCGTTTGCTCCTCTTCTTGATTTGGCATACTAAGGGAAGCTCGACTGGAAGGAGTAAATCCAAATTGCGTAGCAATTTTAATCGCATTTTGTAAAGCGTTTTGCATTATCTTATAGTCAGGAGCAATCTTAGAAGCTCTAAGTTTACCATCTTTGTCGTAGGTTCTTTCAGTATAATTCCCTCCAAGCCTTTTAGCAACCTCATGATAAGTTCCCATTTCGTTACAATAAGCTGCTAGAATTGATAAATCTGTTAGATGCAACATCTTAATATTAGCCAATTCATTAGTGACTAAATGCCATTCAGCTCCTCCATATTCATTAAGGAAAGAAGGAGCATCAGGCATCTTGATTACTTGAGTAGTCTGCATTTCGTTGTTAACTAACCGAGACTTTTCGAGTGTGCCTTTTAGCTCCTTGACTTTTGTTGGTATTTTTTTCCTTCCTTTCATTTTTAATTTTAAGCAATTATAAAAAACAAAAATATAGATATAACATAACTGAACTTAAACTGGTTTTAGTTTGGTTAAATCGTTCCCCTACGATTTAGTATCAATATTGCGTGTAAAATATCGATGA
>Ga0208157_1000894_pt1 | contig 14705 bp, 12 predicted proteins | sample 5_EtaG_FD_184077 | JGI IMG/M metagenome (GOLD analysis project Ga0208157, IMG submission 184077) | Marine viral communities from the Subarctic Pacific Ocean - 5_ETSP_OMZ_AT15132 metaG (SPAdes) (version 2) | ecosystem: Environmental > Aquatic > Marine > Oceanic | place: Pacific Ocean | collected...
TTTGAAGCTGCTTCAAGACAAGCAGTAACTAAAGAAGCTCGTAAAGAAGCTGCAGCAGATATGTTACTTGTTGTTGGTGATATGCCTAAAGAAGTAACTGCAGCAATTATAGAAGACCCTGCAGAAGTAGAAGCTAAAATGGATACACAGCCTGTTGAAGTTCAAGCAGCAGTAGCAGCACTCCCACAAGAAGCTTTAGTATCTTCACAAATGGAAAACCTTCTTGCTGGTATAGAAGAAAATAAAACACCAGTATGGGCTAGACCAGCTGTAGATGCTGTTAATGCTATGATGGCTCAAAGAGGACTATCTGCATCAACTGTAGGTAGAGATGCATTATTTAATGCTATTATTCAAAGTGCTTTACCTATAGCACAATCAAACGCAAGTGCTTTACAAGCTAGAGCACAGCAAAATTTAAGTAACGAACAACAAGCTAACTTACAAGAAGCCGGTCAAGTCATGCAACAAAGAATGGCTAACCTTGCTAATGAACAAACTGCTGCTTCACAAACTGCACAAATGGCACAGCAAGTTGTATTAAAACAAGGTGAGTTTGAACAACAGGCAGTAATGACTACAGCTCAACAAGAGCAACAAGTTAGAATGACTAACATTCAAAACGAACAACAAAAAGCTTCTCAAGAATCTTCACAAAGACAACAAATGGCTTTAGCTAATTTAGATGTTGGTTCTAAAATGGACCTTGCAAATCTTGAACAGATTAATGCAGCAAATAGAGAAAGCATGTCTGCAGACCAACAAGGAAGATTAACAGAGTATCAAGCTAAAATTAATAGAAATATTAGACAAGCAGAGCTTGAGCAAGATATGGAAAAAGCTAATCTTGATACTAGGTTAAAAGTAGAACTTACTAATTTATCAGAGCTTAATACTACTGATAGAGCTAGTATGTCTAATGACCAACAAATGAGATTAGCGAATCTTAATGTTCTTGTAGACTTTAAAAAGACTAACGCTAGTATGGCACAGCAAATGGACTTAGCTAACATGTCTGCTGAGAATCAAATGGAACTTGCAATGCTGCAAGAAAAAGCTGCTGCAGATAGTGCAAACTTTACAGAAGCCAACAGATTTAGATTACAAGAACTTACAACTACTGCTAGTTTCTTATCACAAAATGCAGAGATAAGACAAAGAGCAGAAATGGCTAAGTTAGGTGCTGAAGAAAAAATATCATTAGCAAACTTAACCTCTAGAAATCAAGCAGATAGTGAAAGCATGTCGGCTGAGAATCAATTTGAGTTAGCTGATTTAAATAAACGTATGGCTGCTGCACAAAAAAATGCAGAACTCGCACAACAATTAGGACTAACTGAATTAGGATTTGAACAAAATAGAGCAATGACTAATGCTCAAGTAAATGCTAATTTAGATATGGCTCAGTTTAATTTTGACCAACAAAGAGTTTTGTCTGATAGTAAGTTTATGCAAACAGCAACATTAACAAATTTTAATGCTGAACAACAGGCTGTTATGCAAGACGCAACAACATTAGCTTCAATGGATTTAGCAAACTTAGACTCAAGAACTAAATTAGCTGCACAAAATGCACAGGCTTTTCTTCAATTAGATATGACTAATTTAGGAAACGAGCAACAATCATATATGTTAAGAGCTCAACAAGACCAACAAAGATTATTGAGTAATCAATCTTTTGAAAATGCTGCTGCACAGTTTGGTGCTACAAGTCAAAATCAAACAGAACAGTTTATGAATAGTTTAAATGCACAAATGCAACAATATAACTCTTCACAAATAAATAACATGGAACAATTTAATGCTCAAAATTTAAATGCTGCAGAAGCTAGAAGAGTTGGTAATGAAGTACAAGCTGAATTACTTGAGTCTCAATTAGCTACTGATGTTGAAAAGTTTAATAGTCAACAAGATTTTGCAAGAGAACAATTTAATACTCAGAATGAAGTAGCTATAGCACAGTCTAATGTACAATGGAGAAGACAAGCTAATACAGCAGATACAGCTGCTATAAATGTTGTTAATCAAAAAAATGCACAGAATGCATTTGGTCTTACTGCTGCCGCTAATAATTTTTTATGGCAAGAGTTAAGAGATGAAGCAGATTTTGATTTTAAAAGATGGGACAATGACCAACAAAGAAAAGCATCGTTACTTATTGCAGCTTTAGGTAATGAACAAGGTGTAAATAAAAAAGATAATTGGGATACTAATTTAAGTTCTATTGCAAGTTTATTAGATGGCTGGTTAGATTAAAAGGAATTTATTATGGGAAAATTAAGAAAAATAGGAAAGAAAATTGGAAGAGGTATTAAGTCAATAGGACGTAAACTTAAAAAAGGATTGGGTAAAGTTGCTAGAGCTTTTGGTAAGTTAGGTCCTTTAGGTTCTATTGCATTAGCTTTTATTATTCCGGGAGTAGGAGATTGGCTTTCAAAAATGGCTAATGGTTCAGGATGGTTTCAACCTATTGCAGAAGGATTAGTAAACGCTGGTAATTTTGTAAATAAAGGAGTTGGTAGAGTATTTAATAGAGTTACAGATGCTGTAGAATGGAGTATGAATACTGTTAGTAAAGCAATGCCCGGAGGAGAGGGTGTGATGGGTACTAATTTTAGAAATTGGGCAAGTGGGGTTACTGATGGATTTATTAGTCCTGCTAAAACAGCAGACACTAAAGCAATTAATTTAACAAAATCAATTTCAGACGATATTATAACAGTATCTGATGATGCTATAAGTGGTGGAGAAAGTGTTGTAAAAGTTGTTAAACCTAAAAAATCTTTTCCTAAAATAAGAGAAAACTTTAAAAATCAAGAAACATTTAAATTATATGATACAGAAGACCCTAATATGTTTGGCGAACGAAAATATGATTCAGTAAAAGCTAGAGTTAAAGATAGTAAACAATATGATGTTTATAAAAAAATAACTCCTATTCAAGCCATTGGTTCTGATATTATAGCTACAGAAGACTATGAAAAATACGCAGCATTAGAAGCTAAAAAACAACAGGCTGCTTATTTTACTAATGTAGGTTCTAAAAATTTAGTAAGACAACCAGACCCTAATGTAAATTTTATAGATTTTAATCAAGGAAGCCCTACTAATAATGATATAATAATGTTAGAAAATTCTTATAGTGGAATTTTAGGAACTTAAGGAGTACTATATGGCAAAAGAAATACCACAGAATTTACAAGAAGTTTTATTTGAAAAATCAATAGCAGGTCAATCTTTAACTAATTCACCAGAAAATAAATATGCATGGGAGCAACCACCGGAATACACTTCTGTAAAAAAAGCTAGGGAAGATATATTTTTAAATTTGTTAGAGCCTGATAAAATTAGAAATGTACAAAAATTAATGAGTAATAAAGTTTCAGTTAATGCTATAGCCGAAGTTGTTTTAACAGAAGGATTTAGAAAAGGTAAATTTAATCCAGACATGATGTTAAATTTATTAGAACCTACTATGTATATGTTAATGGCTATTGCTGAAAAATCAGGAATAGAGCCTGTAGTAGAAAGTGATTCTTTAGAAGAAGGAGATGAAGAAGTAGCTAATAAAATTTTAAATGAATCTAAATCTTTAGTAAAAGAAGGTGGGGCATTTAGAGATGCTAGAGTTCAAAATATACAACCAATGTCTGTAGGTAATGACATAAAAGAAAGATTAGATAATTTAAATATAGAAAAAGTTCAACAAAGTATTTTACAAAAACCAAAGCCTGAGTTACAAAAAGGTGGAAGTTTATTAGGTAAAACAGGAGTTTAAAAATGGCAGATAGTTTTAGTGATATAATGAGTAACTATGAGAATACAAGTTTAGAAGAACTTGGTTCATCTTTATTATCTAGACAAGAACAAATTAATAAAGAAAATGCTAAAGAAGCTAAAAAGTCTCAAAGAATAGGACAGGCTTTAGCTTTAATTGGGGTGGGTCAACAAGTTTTTAAAGCTTCTTATAAAAGAAGAGAAAAAGAATTAGAAGATAAAAAAATTTTTGAAATAGCAAACAATAATGAACAATCTCAAAAAATTAATGCAATGGGAAATATTTTACAAGCTTTTCCAGATAACTATGAAGCTGATAAATCTCTTGATGAAAGAGTTGCTTTATATATGGAAAGTCCTAACGCAGATATATTAGAACAAAAATTAAAAACATCTTTAGATTCAGCTATAGAGCAAGGAAATATTTTTGACGAGTACTCTACTCTAGTAGGAAATAAAACATTATATAATGGAGTTAAGAAAACAGCACTTGAAAATGTAGTAAGATATTATTTAGACGGTAATAAATATAAAGAATTTGATAAAGAATTAGGTCAACTTTATGGTGATTTAGATAGACAAGACTTATTATCTAAAGCTATGAATTTAACTCCACATGAATTAACTAAAACAGAAAGAATATATTTTGATAATTTAAAAAAGAAATATCAAAATGTAGGAGTTATTGATGGAATTAAACAAGCATTTAAAAAATTAGGTAAAGTTCAAGAAGAAGCTGGACATATTAATTTATTTAAAAAAATAGATGAAAATACTATTTATGGTGATATGGATAATGTATTAAGTAATTTAAGTTTAAGAGGAGTTATAACAACTTCTGTTCAAGAAAGCATGGTTGCTGTAAAAAATAATTCTAAAAGATATATTTTAGAAGCTAATGAAGATACTCAATTACAAGAAACAACAAGTGTGTTTTTAAATCAATTTGATATAAATCAAAATCAAAGAGCCCAATATAATAAAAAAGATGCTATGGGTGAGATATACAGAATGGCTGGAAAAAGAGGAAGGTTTGAAACTTTTTATAATGATGTTAAAGAAAATACTGTTGAAATTGGACAACTTACTAGAGACGTAGCTGCAGTAGATAAATTATTAGCTGACAATATAAAGTTAGCTGAAAATATATATACATTTAATTTAGAAAAAATAGGCGAAGAAGTTACTGAAAATAAATTAATGTTATTTAGAAAAAATATTTTAGATGATAGTTATAGATTAAATTTTTCTATTATGACTGTAGCAAATGAAGGATTTAAAACCACTTCAATGGCTTTAGGTAATAGAGGAAAAGAACATTATGACGGAACAGGTATTATCGGCAATATTCAAAAAATTTATAGCTATGATAGATTTTCTGGAATGGTTCCATCTTTAATTAATGATGGTATTATGACTCCTAGTGAAACTAAAGAAGGTTTTGCAACTGATGAAAACTGGGAACAAATGGACGAGCAAAGTCAAAGAGAAGTTTTTGATGTTCATTTTAATAATATTAATAATTCTAAACTTAGTGAAGGTAATAAAAATGCATTGTTTGAAAATTTATTTGACAAAGTAGCTAATCCAGATAATTTTAATTTTGAAGAATATGTTTTGTCAAAAAATTATAAACAGTTTGTACCAAGCACAACAGGTATTCCAATGACAAGAACATTAAGTCCTAGAGCAGCTGTAGCAGAAGATAGAAAATTAAAAGATAAAGAAAAGTCTGACGAGTTTTTAACCTCTATTAAAAATTCTAAAAATGAAATTATTCAAAGATTATATAAAGATGAAGGCTATCGAACTAATGTGTATGAAGACAGTGAAGGATTTTTAACTTATGGAATGGGACATAAATTAACTAATGAAGAAAAAGAAATTTATAAAAAAGGTGACTATGTTCCTTCTAATGTAATTAAAAAAGTTACTACAAAACAAGTTGAAGAATTTACTAATTTAACAAATGAAGCAATGAAAGAAAAAGGTTTATTAAATTCTAAATTATATGAAAATAACAAAGATATGTTTGTATCTTTCTTTTATCAACTAGGTAAAGATGGTGGATTAGCTTTTAATGATATGTGGGATGCTATTAATAGAGGAGACGCCAGAGCCGCACATGATGAAGCTTTAGATTCTTTATGGGCTAAACAAACTCCTAAACGAGCAAAACGATTTGCAAAAATGTTATTAGAAAATGTCTAAATTATTACAGCAAGCTTACGCACAGCTAGAAGCTGATAGAAAAAAACAACTTGAAGAAGAAGAAGAAAAGAAATTAAATTTATCTTCTATGTATCAAGAAATGTTTCAACCAAAAGAAGCTCCTATAGGTTATTCCCAACTTACTGACCTTGATAATGTTATAAAATCTGAAACAAAACCTACTTCTATATATAATACTAAAAAGAAAAAAAGTCTTACTGAACTATATGAAGATGAAGAATTTTCAACAAGGTCTGAAAGATTTTTAGAAGGTGTTGGTAGTAATGATAATATATTTGAATATCTTAGAGATTCAGAATATAGTTTATCTTCTGCTATGGTTCGTTCTTTTCAAACAGGTAAGTGGACAGACGAACAAAAAGAAGATTATGTTTATTTAAAAAATGAATTTAATAATACTGAATTAAAAGGATTTAAAGAACATTTTGGTTTAGTTAAAGATATAGTTGGTGATGTTGTTTTAGACCCTTTAAATATTTTAGCAGCTATGTTTGCAATACCTAGTGGTGGTGTAACTGGTGGAGGTCGTGCAGCTATAGGTAAAGCACTTCAACAAAGTACAAAAGCTTTTACTGAAGCTAATTTAAAAAAAGACATAATTAAAAAAACAGGTAAAGAATATGCCTTGTACGGCTCTGCTGAAGGATTTGGATGGGGTGGGTTACATAATTATTTTATGCAAGACATGAATGTTGATTTAGGTTTAGTTGATAAAATAGATTTATCTCAAACAGCAGCTTCTGGTTTAATTGGTGGTGTGGCTGGTGGATTATTAGGAGCTGGTATAGGTGGAGCAATGGGTAAAAGACATTCTAAATTTGCTGCTAAAGAATTTATGTATGCTAACGAAGATGCTGTTAGTTTTATAGGTCCTAAACAAAGAAAAATTGAATTAGAAAACTGGGAAATTGACCAAGCTACTAGAGAGGTAGAAGATTTAGATTTAGTAGGACAGGACGAAGATATATTTTTTAATATGGATAATGATTTAGATTTTACATTATCTATGAAACAACGTATTAAAGAAACTGTACGTAATAATATACCTAAATTAAAGAAAAAAAATCAACATCAATTAAATTGGCTAATGGCTAGAACAACAGGTAAAGCCACTACAGAATTTTTAGAAGATGCTAAAACTTCTCCCTTACTTCAAAACTTTTTAAGAAAAATGAGACACGATTATGATGTAGGAACTTTTGTAGAAGGAGAACGTAGTATTAAAAAAGCTAAACTAAGAAATGGTGAAGAAAGTCCTTGGTCTTTTGGTGAGTTTATAGGCAGAAAATTTGGTCAATATCATTATGGTTTAAACAAAGCACTTAATAATTTATATAGGACAGGATGGCAAGCTAAAATAATAGACAAACAAAACGATGCTTTATATGCGTTATTATCAGATAAAAACATAGGAGTTAAATCTGGACAAGGAAAAAGAACTATAGATAAAATATTATCTGAAGGTGGTGAGTATAGAAGTGGAGCTAACTTATATAAAATAGACGCTGACATAGCTAATGCATATACAGGAATAAGAAATTTATTAGATGATTCATTTGATGAAGCACAAGCATTAAATTTATTCCAACCTAATACAATTAATAATGGTGGCTTTTTCCCAAGACTTTATAAGTTTGATGTTTTATTAAGAAAACAAAGTGTATTTGTAGATAAATTAATTAAGTCTGGACATGCAGATACTATAAATGACAAAGCAATAATAGAAGTTATTACTGAAGACGGTAGTGTTGTAAAAGGAAATGCAGCAGGAGACATGGGATTAGATTCTGAAATTTTTGAACTGCAAGGAAAGTATGGTGTAACTTCTTTTGAAGAGTTAAGTGAAAAATTATTAAAAGAAAAGAAAAGACCTTATACTAAAATTGAAATTGATGAAGGAGCTAAAAGATTAAAAGCTGAAGAAATAGTTAACAGCATGATTGACCAAAGATTTACTCCTTATGAATTAAGAAAAGCAGGTGCTAATAATTCATTAGGATTTTTTCAATCAAGAAGATTTAATAAACTTAAAGATTCTGATATTTCAGAATTTTTAGAAACAGATGTTCAACAAGTATTAGAAAACTATTTTACTAATATGGCTCAGTCTCAGGGACGAAAAAAATATTTTGGAAATACTCTTAGAGAATTTCAAACAGAAAAATTAGCTATTGTAGAAGAACTACAAGCTGGTGGAATGAGTATTATAGAAGCCAATAAAGTTGGTGATGGCATTGAAAAAATGTTTAAAAGAGTTACAGGACTAGAAACTTTTTCAGATAGTATATTTAAAAATAATACATTTGGTAAAAATTTTTCTGATATAGTTAAATTTTCTCAACAAGCAGCCCATTTACCTTTTGCAACTTTATCTAGTATTACTGAACCTTTAATTTTATTATCACGTGCAAGTCCCGGAGATACTAAAAATACATTAAATACTATTAGAAAAAGTATTGTTAAAGAAGGCTCTAATTCATTTGATAGAATGTGGAAATTTATGCAAATGGCAAATGGTAAAAAGGTTAAAGGTTGGAAAGATGTTGATGATGAAGTCTGGGGAGAGCTATATCAAACTGGATTAGCTTTAGAACAATCAGTACAAGAAAGAATAGAAGGATTAGCAGGTGAAGCTTTAAATAATCAATGGGCTAAAAAAGCACAGCAATTCTTTTTTAAAAGTAATTTACTTACTCAATGGACAAAAGCTGTTCAATTAGCTTCTTTTACTACTGGCAAAAGATTAATAAAACAAAATACTGAACAACTATATTATGGTAAAACTTTAACAGGTAGAAAACTTACAGATGTTAATAAACAATATTTAACTAAACAATTAAATGAATTAGGAATAGATGATAAAGAAGCTTTAACGTGGTATAAAAATTCATTAAATAAACACGGTAAATACGATTTAAATAAAGCAAGAGGAATGGACGGTGCAGGTAATGTTGTTAAAGATAGATATAATAATGTTTCTTTTAATGCTGATTTTTACAGTCAAAATGTTATAGGTGGTGCTAATAGATTTACTAAAGAAATTATTCTTAATCCAAGTACTGCAGAAGCTAATAGACCTTTATGGTTTTCAAGTCCAGCTGCTCAATTTTTAGTACAGTTTGCGGGTTATCCTACAGTATTTAATAATACTATTCTTAAAAGATTTGTAAATGAATCAGTTAAATATAAAGAAACAGCTACTCCTAAAATATTAGCTACTTCAATTTTAATGACAGCTGTAGCTCATGTAGGTAATGAAATTAGAAGTAATGGTAAAGCTACTCTTGATTACGAAACTGGTAAAACTAAAAGTGATTTAGCTATTATAGGAGATGCTGCAAGACGATGGGGAGCTTATGGTCCTGCTGATTATGGTTATAGGTTTGAATCTGAAATAAGTAGAAATGTTGGACCAGTAGCTGGAACTATTAAAGCTGTCGGTGGTCCTGTTGTTCAAGATGTAGCAGATGCAATACTTTATAGAAAAGGACTTGGAGAAATAACTGCTACAAATCTTCCTTATTATTCTGCTTATGATTTATTTTTTGGTGAAGGAACTAAAAAAGAATTACGTAGATATGTTTCAGGTAGAAAACCTAAAAAAGAACCTAAGTTTAAACCTTTATTTAGTAAAGGTGGTATAGTTAAAAATGTACCTAATGTTACAGACGAGCCTGACGAAATGCAAAGCAGAGTTACAGGAGAACCTTTTAATGCAACATCAGAGGCTGCACAAGATATTGAAGATAGAGAACTTAAAGGACAAATGAAAGGACTAGGATTATGAATATAGAATTATGTAAAGAACAAATTAAAAGACACGAAGGCGAAGTCCTTGAAATCTATGAGGATAGCTTAGGCTATAAAACTCTAGGAGTTGGACATCTTTGTCAACCTAATGACCCTGAATATAATTGGGAAGTAGGCACAAGAGTATCTCAAGAAGTAGTAGATATGTATTATGAAAATGATTTTAATAATCATTACATGGAAGCTATACATGTCTTTGGAAGTGAAGAAGGTTTTTATAATCTTCCAGAAGATATACAACATGTCTTAGTTAATATGTGTTTTAATCTTGGAGGTAATAGACTTTCTAAGTTTCGTAATATGATGAAAGCTTGTAGAGAACATAACTGGAAAGAAATGGCTGTACAAATGGAAGACAGTCGTTGGTATGGACAAGTAGGTAGACGTAGTAAAGAATTACAAAATATGGTATTAGGAGTATGAAATGAAAGCATTATTAAAAAACATAGTTGGAGCTGTTGCACCTACATTAGGAACTGCCTTGGGTGGACCGATGGGAGGAATGGCAGCTAACATGATATCAGAAGTGTTAGGTGTTCCTAATACTCCAAAGGCTATAGAAAAAGGTTTAGCATCTGCTACTCCTGAACAAATGTTAGAACTTAAAAAAGCTGAACAAGCTTTTGAAGTACAAATGAAAGAGCTTGAAGTAGACGTGTTTAAATTAGAAACACAGGACGGACAAGATGCTAGGAATAAATTTAGTAAAGACTGGACAGCTCGTATTATGGGTGTGGCTGTTGTGGGTGGTTTTATGGGATATATATTTCTTGTTACTTTACAACCGCCAGAGCAAAATTCTGAAGCTCTTATAAATTTAGTGCTAGGATATCTTGGTGGTTTAGCAAGTGCTGTTATATCTTTTTACTTTGGAGCTTCTAACACTCAGAAAGACTAATGGATTCAGCAATAGCATTAATAACTGAATTAGGTTTTCCTATAGCTGCAGCACTTGGATTAGGTGCTTTTGTTTGGAAATTAATTAATAGAATTATTGATGGTATGGAAACCAAACTAGATACTTTAGATGATAAAGTACAAACAGCTTTAGATACTATGGAAGAAAGAGTATCTACAAAACTTGATAGTCAATATGGTATTATAGTAAGTTTAATAGATAGAATAAGAGCATTAGATAATCAAAGCATTAGACAAGATGTTCTTTTAAAAACTTTATTAGGTGTACCTAATTTAGTAGATATAGACAAAATAGCAAAAGCAAATAGAAATGACCAAAGAAAAGATTAATACAATAGATGACATACACCCAATGACACAAATTACAATAGCTTCTATAATTCAAGTTTGTGTACTAGGATTTATGTTGTTATCTATGTTAATAATTAATAATTTATTTTAAAAAATATGAAATTAATACCAACATTTAAAAGCGATAAAACTATAAGGAACTGCAAGTTTTGTATGTTCTTTTGGACTATGCTTATTATGTTTTGGTCTGTTAATAGTTTAGCAGACGAAGTTGTATTTAAGTTTAAAAGTCCCAGTTTTAATGGTGTAAACACTAGCTCACATTATCTTACAATCCAGAACCAAGAGTTTAATCGTAAGCAAGCTCTTAAAGCAGAAATAAAAGCTTTACAAGATGAAATAGAACGAGATAAGGAAAACACAACTCTTGCACGTTTTGTTCGTAACCTAGAATCTAGAATTTATGCACAACTTTCTAGACAACTAGTAGAAAATTTATTTGGAGAAATGCCATCTGATAGTGGCATATTAGAATTAGAAGGCAATACTATTGAGTATAATGTTGTCGATGGAATAATAACCTTGATTATAACGGACAGTGATGGAAATTCTACAACGATTTCTTTGCCTATCGGTACTTTTACTTTCTAGTTGTGCAGTTATATGGGAGAATGACGACTTAGTATTAACTAAAAAAATACAGTCTGCTTCTACTTTAGAACTACAATCAGAAGAATTAAAAAATTTACCACCGGCTAAGAACAAACCTACAATAGCTATATATCCTAATAGTTTTAAAGACTTAACAGGACAACGTAGAAGTAACAGCACCTTTGCTTTGTTTAGCACAGCAGTTACACAAGCACCAGAAGCTTTTTTAATAAGAGCTTTTAAACATACGTCTAACGGAAAGTTTTTTAGAGTTGTTGAAAGAGTAGGTTTAGATGACTTAGTAAAAGAAAGACAGCTTATTAGAAGCACTCGTCAAGAGTTTGAAGAAGATAACAAAATGAAACCTTTGTTATTTGCAGGGATTTTAGTTCAGGGTGGAGTTATTAGTTATGAAGCTAACTTAAAATCTGGTGGTATTGGTGCACGTTATCTAGGGATTGGAAATTCAAAATCTTATAGAGAAGATACAGTAACTATATCATTAAGATTAGTATCAGTATCAACAGGAGAAGTGTTAACAGAAACATTAGTTTCTAAAAGCATTATATCCACAAGTATTTCGCAGGATATATTTCGTTTTATCGAGGAGTCTACTGAACTAGTAGAGATAGAAGGTGGTGTAGCTGAGAATGAGAGTGTGTCTATAGCTTTGCAAAAGGCAATAGAGACAGGGGTTTTAAATATAATAAATATAGGAATAGAGAGGGGCTATTGGGAATATGAAAACATTAAAATTAATGAGCCTAGTTGCACTGATGATTGTATCAGTAGCATACGGGGCTGACAACGAAATATATGTAGAGCAAAGTGGAGCTACTGCTAATTTAGATTTAGAGCAATTAGGTTCGGCTAACTTGATAGGAGGATTACAATCTTCTGCAGGTTCAATGACAGCACTAGATTTAGATGGTGGTACAATGACGCTTGATGTAAATCAAATAGGAGACACTAACAAATTTTTAGGAGACATTACTGCTGATAACTTTGTAGGTTTCTTTGAGTTTGATGGTGATACAAATAATTTTACTATACAAGTAGACCCTACTAATACATACGGAGCTGATGGCTCTAATGTTAATGTAGATGTTACTGGTAGTACAAATACTTTTACACTTGATTTAGCTACAAGTTCTATGGCTAGTAACACAGATTTAGATTGGATTATTAACGGAGATAGTAACGTAATCAATGCTGATATAGACTACGATGGTGGTACAAACTACATGGACATAGATGGAGATTCAAATACTGTAAACTTTGATGGACAAGGGTATGCAGGTGGGTACTTTTATCTTGACCAAACAGGTAACAGCAGAACTTTTAACATCAATCAAATGAGTACAAACGATAATGACTGGCTTAAAATACTTTCTACTGGGTCTAATGGTACTATCTGTGTCATTCAAAATGACGGGGGAAGTTCAGTCGGTTGTTAATATTGGTAACATAACTGAATTAAATGGAGCAGGTCAAGTTGTAAGAGACAAGACCTATCAAGCTTCTATAGACTTAGACATAAACAGCTACGATAATGTCCAAACTTCTAATGGGAGATTGGGCATTACTTTTTTAGATGACAGCCAAGTTAGATTGACTGAGCATTCTCAATTAATTATAGATGAATTTATCTATGACCCTGACCCATCTAAATCTAAGATGGCTCTACAATTTGCTAGTGGAACTGCAAGGTTTATTACTGGTAAGTTAGCTACAATAGACAAAGAAAATATTCTAATAAAAACTCCTAGTGCTACGATTGGTATACGTGGTACAGACTTTACTGTGACTGTAGATGAACTAGGACGTTCTCTTGTTATTCTTTTACCTGACAACAATGGTCTACCTAGTGGTGAGATAGTTGTTGCAACAGCTATAGGACAAGTAGTTCTTAACAAACCTTACCAAGCTACTACAGTTTCAATGTTTGAAGCTGCACCAAGCAACCCAGTTATTCTTGACTTGACACTTGAGTTAATTGATAACATGTTAATCATTAACCCACCAAAAGAAAATTTAAATGTTCAAGGAGAAAATAGAAATAGTAATACTACTAACATTTTAGATGTTGACTTTTTAGAGTTTGATGATTTAGAAGTAGATTACTTAGCAGGAGATGAACTTGAGTTTACAGAATTAGATATTAATTATCTTGATGTAAACTTTCTTGAAGACTTGTTAGATATAATAGAAGACGTTAATGAATTAGAACAAACAGAAACTTTACTTAACACATCTATAGATTTAAAAGGTACTAAAGTAGGCTACGATTCTACTACACAAATAAATACTTTTCTTACAGACAACCTTATAACTTTTTATAAATCTTTAGAAGATACAATAAGATTAGATTTAGACAAGTCAAATGCTTACACCATTATTATGATACAAAATGGTAAGAGCACACAGATTATAGTTAATGGTGGAGGAGACTCTACTATTAAAATTACACAGGGAGACTAGCATGAAGTGGGCAATTACCTTATTAACTTTATTAACTTTACCTCTCCTCTTCAACCTCGCACCCTTAGAAGTAATGAGACTCAAGACTTTTGATGCTCTTGTTACAACTCCAGAACCAACTGGATACTTTTCAATCCTCAACATAGACGAACAATACCTAGATGAACAAGGTGGATATCCCTTACCTAGAGATACACTTGCAAAAATTCACAAAGATATAATGGACGCAGGTGCGTTAGGTGTTGGTTGGGTAATGTTATTTCCACACCCTGATAGACTAGGAGGAGACGATGCGTTTGCTTTAGAGCTTTCAAAGTCTCCTAGTGTTATAGCTATGCCTGAAATATCCAACGGGTTATATCCTTCTACAGTAGGTACAGTTATTAAAGGACCAATAGTTTCGTTACCAAAAGCACAGGGCTTTTTAGAAAACATAGATGTATTAAAACAATCAGCAGGACAAGGTGCTATATCTGCACCGGTAGATGTAGATAACTTAGTAAGGCGTATACCTTTACTACAGCAAACAGACAATGGGTGGGTAG
>Ga0208157_1000895_pt1 | contig 14703 bp, 26 predicted proteins | sample 5_EtaG_FD_184077 | JGI IMG/M metagenome (GOLD analysis project Ga0208157, IMG submission 184077) | Marine viral communities from the Subarctic Pacific Ocean - 5_ETSP_OMZ_AT15132 metaG (SPAdes) (version 2) | ecosystem: Environmental > Aquatic > Marine > Oceanic | place: Pacific Ocean | collected...
TAGATGACCTACAAAAACAACTAGCAGACTTAAACAAGCCAAAACTTACGCCATTACAGTTCGATGAGCTACACGAGGCTATTGAAAAAGGTGTTGGCAACTATGATTTCAGTGATACTGATTTATACAGTATTGACTACGGTATTGACTACGATGGCAGAGTACATTGTGAGTCGTTTGAGTTTGATAATGCTGATGATCTAGCTAGAGAAATATATAACTATGTAGAGCGTTTATTCGCAGAAGCTGAGTGTCCAGATGAAGATGATAACCAATTAAACCAAGACTAATATGAAAACATTGTATCAACAACTAAAACCAGAAGTTAAACAATCACTAAACGAGCAAGAAGAATTATATCCTACAATAGTTAAAGGTATTAAATGTGCATTGCAAGAAAATTATTTGTGGTCACACTTATCAATCGGCCAAGCAAGAGATCTTATAAGTTTTACAAGTATATCTCTTAGCAGTATGTCTAGCTACGACTGGTCTTACGGCGAAAAATTCCTTATTGAAGATAAATAGTGGATTTTGAAACTGTAGTTGTATTATGTACAGCAATAGCTGTATTTATACTAGGAATAATAGAATGTTCAACACAAGATAAATATAAAGAATAATGACAGAAATTAAATTACCAAAATGGTTCAAAGGTGAAGTATACACTGAAGGAGCCGAAGTAACAAACAGATTTGGCGGTGACAGTTGCTACCTAAATGCAGAAGAACTAAGTATGTATGATTTTATCATAGGTGCTAGTAGTATGTATGAAATGGGTTTTTACGCACCAAAAAACGTAGATGATATGAGAAAAGGACTTAACTGGTTCAGAAAAAATAACCCGTCAGCTTACATGACACTATTAGATTAACATGGATATAACAGGAGAAAACATAGAAAATTACATTATCAACGAGCTTGATAGTGAACCAAGACACAACTGTATGGCGTTAGCAGAAGCTATCAACCATATTGCAGATGAAGTTGATTACGACTCATTTGCACTTATGCAGTTATTACTAGAAAATAAACCAATAGATGCTTTACATACGCATAGCTATGGCTTTCACACAGCTAATGGTAGATCACTAATCGAAGGTATGCAGAATGTTTATTATGAAGAAGTACAGTTTTATGTCGACTAGAGCACAAGTTAGATTTGCTACACGTGAAGAAGGAGTATCGTTTAGCGAACACCCAGAAATTATACATGCACAATTCTATGTACACTACGACGGCTATCCTGAAGGTTTAGGCGTAGAAATAGCTGAGTCGTTAACTAAGTATCAAAAGATAATGCACTGGGAAATAGAAAGCCTTGATGCAAAGCACGGCGATCTTGAATATATATATTATGTATGGCAAGCTCCAAGCAAGTCAACGTGGATAAGTATATTTGAAGTTGGAAGCTTTGCTGGTTACTGTAGTTACTGTGATCAAGAGCTACTAGCTAGTACAGATAAATGTATATTCGTAGGTGAACCAAGTAATCTTATAAGAAAATATGCATCTAATGGAGAAAAACAATAACATTATTATGACAGAAGAACAATTAAATAAAATGGTCGTCAAACTAGCAGACGAAATGACAAGAAGAATATACGGAATAAATAGAGATGATGCTAGAAAAACCTTCTCTTATTTCGCAGACAAAGAAGAAGATCATGCTGTAGGCGAGTTAGCTAGGCTAATGACACTAATGAGTATCTATGAAGATAGAGAAGAATATGAAAAATGCGCTACAGTTAAAAAACACTTAGACACAGTAAACACAATATTAGAAAATTTATGATGAGAAAAAAACCAATGCTAGCATATCCTGTTAGCGATAAACCAATAGATTATACCAAACCTGTATTTATGCAACCAAAGCTTGACGGCGTGCGTTGTCTTATACAACAAGAATTTGACAAAGATGGAGATAAAGTCGTAGCATATTCACGTACAGGCAAACAGTGGCTAAACATTGACCACATACTACAAAGCCTCAAACCTTTCTTTCAAGGTAACCCCGATGTTATACTCGATGGCGAGTTGTACACTCACGCTCTAAAAGATGATTTTGAAAAGATTATATCTTGTGTACGTAAACAAAAGCCTACTGCTATCGACAGAGCTGAGTCACGTAAGCTAGTACAGTTTCATTGCTATGATATTGTAGATGAAACAATGCCGTTCGTAGATCGTACACGTTGGCTAAGAAAAAATCTTGCTCCTTTCCCTTATGGCTTTAGATTAGTTGCAACCGAGTCTGTTCTTGATAGAAGAGATTCTGAGTTATATCACGATTTATGCCTTGAACAGGGTTACGAAGGCTCTATACTACGCGTTAACGATGTATACAAGTGTGGCAGATCATGGTCACTACGTAAATTCAAAGACTTTCACGATGCCGAAGCTGTAATCACAGACTGGGTTGAAGGCAAGGGTAAACGTAAAGGCACGATCGGTAAGTTCATGGCTATAGATGCTGATGGTAATACATTTGGCATGCCAGTTATGGACAATTTCAAAAAGTTACAAACAATGTTCAAAGAAATGCAAGGTTGGGTTGGCAAAGAAGCTACGTTCACATACTTCGAGCGTACAAAAGCTGGCTCATACAGACACCCTTTGTTCAAAGCAATACGAGATTACGAATGAATATATTTTACTTACACAAAGACCCAGAAAAAGCAGCTAGGTATCAATACAACAAGCACGTTGTTAAAATGATACTTGAGTCTGCTCAAATGTTATGCACTGCTCACCATTGTATTATGACTGACGATGCTGACGTACCATATAAAATCGCTCACAAAAACCACCCATCAACTATATGGGTTAGACAATCAGGCGAAAATTATGCATGGCTATACTACCACATGATGGAGTTAGGCAGAGAGTACGAAAGACGTTATGGCAGAAAGCATTTGTCTATAATTAAATGCGAAGACAAACTAGCTAAGCTGCCAGGCGGTATATTAGAAACAGGTTTAACAGAGATGCCTCAGTGTATGCCTGATGAGTACAAAGCCGAATGTAGTATACAAGCTTATTGGAATTATTACATTAACGACAAAAAGAATATAGCAAACCTTAAAACAGAAACATTATATGAAGAAAGACCTAAAGAAACGTATTAAACAATTTAATGAAATTAAGTATCCTAATGATAATTCTAAAAGAATTATTGTAGCATCGTTAAAAGGGACTGTGACAACAGCCCCTAAAAATAAATAGTAGCAGGCTTATGTCACAAAGAAACCTAACATACCTAAATAATAAACGCCTCATATATAGGCAGCATCCTAAAACAGATGTACCTACTATAGAAAATAAAGAATTTATGTATTTTGAGAACGGTACTTATCAATGCTACGAGTTATTTAGATCATCTGCAAAGATTACTACATATAGATCTCTTAAATGGCATTTATTAACGCTATGGTACTTAAATCCTAGTCTTAGTCCAGATGACTTTCAATACTTAGCAGAATATATAGTGCACAAGCCAAATGGCTTTGTAAGTTTCAACGTATCAGAACGCTTGCTAGATAAAGTTGTTTATGAGGTTAGCATGTCTGATCTTGACAGACCACCAAAAAACAAGTTGCGTAAAGTAATATTTAAACCATTTACTGGTTTAACAAAAGAACAAAAATTATCTATTGTAGGTCAGTTGATAGGTCAAAGCCCTAGGATCTGTTCTGACGACATTTATGAATGTATGATAGATATGCATGACAATAAACAAAAGATTACGATACGTAAGCTCTCTGAGCTTTTAGACGTGTCTAGCCGTACAGTATATCGTGCTATGTGCGATGACTTACGTAGAGAAAAAGAATTATTAAATAAAGAACTAAAAACACTATGATAATATATGTAGATATGGACGGTGTAATTGCTAACTTTGCTCAGGCTAGAATTGATCAAGGTTTACAAGACGTGCCAAGTCCCGATAAACACGTGGATTATAGCAAAATACCAGTTATGCCAGGCGCGAAAGTTGCTATCGAGACATTATGTGAAGAACATGATGTGTATATAGCATCTACACCACCTTGGCGACAACCAAAAGCTTGGACAGACAAAAGGTTGTGGATTCAAAAACATTTTCCAGCTTTGTCTAGAAGAGTTGTTTTAACACATCACAAAGATCTTTTGATAGGTGATATACTTGTTGACGACTCTAACTACAGAGGCCAACCAGACTTCCAAGGTAAATGGCTATGGTTTGGTAAACCTGGTAACTATGACTGGCGTGAAACACTAATAAATATACAAAAAATTTATGAAAAAGTACAATCAAAATAATTTTAGCAGATACAAGCAAGACGTTAAAGCTTCACAACCTGAAGGTAAGTTTTGGGACGAGTATACCAGAGATGAACTTATAATAAAGTTTATGCCTCTTGTAGAAAATATAGCTCGTAAGTTTAAAGACAGCGACGCTGCTAATGGTGTTGTGTCTCTATCTGATCGTATACAGTTTGGTCATATTGGCTTGATTAAAGCCGTAGACAAAATAGTATGGCAGACAATAAAAGCGTCTAAAGATCCTGAACGAACACTTAAATCTTATTTAGCTAAACGTATACGCGGTGCTATCAGACGCGCTACTGATGCTAATCGTAGTGGTATGCGTATACCCGAACACAAGTTAAATGAGATACGTGGAGACTTTGATAATTACAAAAATTCAGAGTTATATTTTAACTCTATATTTCAAAGTATCGACGCAACTATTGGTGATGAAGAAAACATGCTTATTCAAATTGAAGATGACTCAAAAGATCCTTTGATTAAAGAGAAATTAAGTCAAAAAATTATAGAAATTATGAAAAATAATTTATCAGAAAAAGAGTATCATGTACTAAGATTATCTTATGGTATTAACTGTGACAAGCAGTCAGCGAGAGAAATAGCACAGTATTTAGATATGAACGGCGTTAGCTCTTATGTGCGCGTTTCGCAGCTAAAAAAGCAAGCTGTAGATAAATTAAAACAAGTGTTAACTCACTCACAAGTAACTGACTACCTGTAAGTTACAAGTGACACTTAAATTAAATATTAAAATTATTATGTAATTATATATATACAACAAAACCAATATACCAATGACAGAATTAACCAAAAAACTAGCTGATGTACAGACTAAGCTAAAAGCAAAAAAGTCTTCATATAATAGCTTTGGAAAATACTATTTCCGAAAAGCTGAAGACATTCTAGAGGGTGTAAAACCCTTTTTATTACAACACAATATTTATGTTACAGTATCAGAAGAGCTAATAGCTGCAGAGCCTATGCCTATGATACAGACAACCGCTACTATAAGTGACGGTAAAGATGCAATACACGCTACTGCTGTAGTTGGTGTTGATCTTCAACAAAAAGGTATGCAGACTGCCCAACAGTTTGGCGCAGCATCTACCTATGCTAAAAAATATGCTCTCGGTAATTTATTCTTAATTGATGATACTGAAGATGCTGACGCTACAAATACTCACGGTAAAGCTAAACAAGTTACAGAAAAGCCAAAATCTAAAATAACAAAAGAGCAAATGACTAAAGCTATTGAGTTTGTAAAAGGCGGCGGATCAGTTGATGCTATTAAAAAGAAATATGAATTAACGTCAGCACAAATTAAACAACTAGCGTAATGACAAAAGAAATTTACACAAAACTAAGAGACGACGAACATTACTATGGTGATTATGGTAAACAGTTTCTAAGCAACTCAGATATATCAACACTGTTGAAAAATCCTAAAGACTTGCACAAACCAAGACCTAGTAGTCCAGCGTTTTTAGTTGGCGGTTACTTTCATACCGCAATACTTGAGCCTGATAAGCTCAACAGATTTAAAGTAGTCGATGCTACAACTCGTAATACTAAAGCGTACAAAGAAATATCTGACGGTGAGCTGTGTTTATTACAGCACGAAGTTGATAAAACTGTACTTATGACTGAAGCTATTATGGACAATGATGTTTGTAGAGACTTAATTAAACCAGTATTAAATGAAGTAGAATATGAAGAGCCACGTGTTGGCAAAATCCACGGTCAAATGTGGAAAGGTAAAGCTGATATAATCAATCACGAAGAAAAGCTTGTTATCGACTTGAAAACAACCAGCGATATTGATAGGTTTCAATGGTCTGCTAGCAAGTATAACTATGACAGCCAAGCCTTCATATACTCAACCCTATTTGGATACGAAATGCTATTCATTGTAATCGACAAAGAAACGCGTCAAATAGGTTTATTCGATTGTTCGCCCGATTTTTATAAGCGCGGTGAGGAAAAAGTACGTAAAGCTTGTGATGCGTACGAACTGTTCTATAAAACAGAGAACTTTGATCATAAGCAACATTTATTAACTAAAACCCTTTAAACCAATGCCTAGAACTAAATCTAGAATCTGCGACGTAACAGGAATGAAAACGTCTGAAAGTAATTTTTACAAGAATCAAAGTCATGTAAAAGCGGTTGATAATATCAGGCGTGCAACGTCTGCTACTAAAGACCAATTAAAAAGAATGTTTAACCAATTAAATAATTACTAAATGGCAAGTATTATTAAAACAAGTATCAACCTGAACGACATACCGAAAGATAAAATCTACGTCGGTAAAAAAGGTAAGTATTTACCAATTACGATTACGCTTAACGATGAGCCTGATCAATTTGGTAATCAAGGCCCTGTCGTTGTTGAGCAAACGAAAGAGGAGAGAGATGCTAAGGCTCCTAAAACATACCTTGGTAATGTAAAAGTTGTGTGGACTAACGGCACAAACGTTGATACTGCTCCGAGAGACAATCAACCTGCTGCTCCAGCTCCAACACAAGTAGAAGAAGACTTACCATTCTAATATGAACGTAGAGGACAGAGAGATCAATGGATTCGCGATTGACCAATTCAATCAGCACGACCTAGAGGTTGGGAAGACGCAAGGGGTTTGCCCTTTGTGCTCTCACACTAGGAAACCTGAGAATAAGAAGGCTAAATGCGCTTCTTATGACTGGGAACGTGGTCTCGGCACCTGTCATAATTGTGATACTAGTTTTCAACTACATACGTATCAGCGTAAAGGTGCTAGTGAAAAGATTTATGCTCGACCGCAAGTTGAGTTTAATCCTACTAGCACTAAAGTTGAACAATGGTTTGAGCAACGCGGCATAACAAAACAAACTCTGACCGACCTACGTGTAGGTGAAGGTCAGGAGTTTATGCCACAGACAGGTAAGTCTGAGAATACCATTCAGTTTAACTATTACATGGGTGATCAACTCATAAACATTAAATACCGTGATGGTCGTAAGCACTTTAAGCTATATAAAGGAGCTGAAAAAGTATTTTACAACATTAACAGTATTGTTGGTTATGACGCTTGTGTCATAGTTGAAGGTGAAATGGACGTGCTTGCAATGCACGAAGCGGGAGTTAAAAACGTTATATCAGTACCTAACGGTGCTACGTTAAACTCAAACAATCTCGATTATTTAGATAATTGCATAGACTATTTTGATGACAAAGAAAAAGTTGTATTAGCAGTTGACGCTGATGAAGCTGGTCAAGCTCTTAGACAAGAATTTATTCGACGTCTTGGTGCTGAGGTTTGTTATCTAGTCGATTTCGATGATTGTAAAGACGCAAACGATTATTTAGTTAAGTACGGAAAGTCCGCGCTTAGAAATGTTATTGATAACGTTAGACCAGTACCTCTTGAGGGTGTGTCTACATTAAAAGATATAGAAGATGAACTTAAAGACTTTGTTAAAAATGGATTTAAACCCGGCTTTCAAATCGGACTTAAGAACTTTGATTCTATTTTCTCTACTTACACCGGTCAGTTTATTACTGTTACTGGCGTACCCAGTAGCGGGAAGTCTGACTTTGTTGACCAAATGGTTGTGGGCTATAATAAACTTTATAGTTGGAAGACTGCGTATGCTAGTCCAGAAAACCAACCAGTCTATTTACACGCGCACAAACTAATGCGTAAACACTGGGAAGATATGCCTAGCGTTGGTGACATTGGCGGTAATAAATGGGAGCAAGTAACTGAACATGTTAATGATAATTACTTCTTTATTGATATGGATAAATACAACTTAGAGTCTGTGCTACGCAAGGGCGCTGAGCTTGTAAAACGTAAAGGTATTAAATGCTTAGTTATTGATCCTTTTAATAAAGTTAGAGATGTTAACGCACACTCAGACGACGTTAACCGTTATACAATGGATTACTTACAGAAAATTGAAACGTTCTGCAAAAAGTACGATGTATTAACGTTTATCGTAGCGCACCCAACCAAGATGTACAAAGGCCAAGACGGTAAAATGGAAGAGCCAACAATGTACAATATTAAAGGTGGTGGTGAATGGTACGATGCTAGTTATCACGGCTTACTGGTTCACAGAGATTATGAAGCTAAAACAACTAAGGTTAAAGTCCTTAAAGTTAAGTTTCAAAACCTCGGCGAAAACGGTGCTGAGTCTTTCTTTACTTGGGAACCACGCTCCGGCTGCTTTATACCACACGTTGGCACAGAGGCTGAAGCTGAACCAATGCCTTGGGAATAATGGCTTATGCTAAGCGTAAACCTTTTAAACCTGGATTCAGACCTTTATCAAAAGAAGAATCTAAAATGGTTAGTTGGTGTATAAACAACAGCATAGCTTGCTGTGTTATACCAGCTCAAACATATAAGGGTAAAGGTGATTTTCAAATAGAAATAATTATTAACGGTAAATCTAATATTAGTCCTAACTTTGAAAAGCAGGAAGTATTAGATAAACAAATTGAATATTATAAATACTATTATGACAAATACAATAAGAATACTAAATAATAAAACAATAATGTTAACTAGAAATGGTAAAACATTTATGTTGTCGGAGATTAAAAATCCTAACACAGTAAAAATGTGGTACACGATAAATGGAAAGCACTATGCATAATACATTTGAAACTGCTAGTGATGCCTTTCACGATTTATATTGGCGTATTGTTCGTGACGGTGTGGACTTTGCTGGAACTAAAGCGTTATTTAATGTAGGCTTTGAAATGAAAATACCAAAAGCTAACTCTATACTTAACAGCAAAGTTAAACGCAACTGGTCACAAGAGTATGCGGAGGCTGAATGGCAATGGTATTTATCTGGCGATCGTAACATAGCTAAGCTTGGTGAGTTGTACGGTAAAGTGCCAGCTATATGGAAGCGCATGGCTGATGATGATGGTAATGTAAACTCTAACTATGGTTGGCAGTGGAAACGTAACAATCAGCTAGAGCTTGTTATACAAATGTTAAAAGATGATCCAGAAACTAGACAGGCAGCTATATCTATATACGACGCTAAAGAGTGGGATAAATACACTTATGATACCCCGTGTACATACGCTGTACAGTTTACAATACTAAATGATAGACTTAATATGTCTGTTGTAATGAGGTCTAATGATCTCTGGTATGGCTTCTGTAACGATCAGTATCAGTTTTCATCTTTGCAAATGTTAGTTGCTTACGAGTTAGGCGTTCGCATTGGTACTTACTATCATTTTGCACACAACCTACACTTGTATAACGATAAACTACCAGTAATAAACGAAAGACAATATCACTTATGACGTATGCAATTTATCATGTACCCGGTGTTAAAATCGGTGTAACAAACAACATCAAATATAGAGTTGAAGAGCAACAAGGTTATAGCGAAGACGAGTATGAAATACTAGAAATGTCTGATGATATAGATTATATATCTAAGCGTGAACTGTATTTACAAGAGCGTCACGGTTATAGAGTTGATCGACAACTATATAAAAACTTATTTAATAACAATTTTGTAAAATTAAACAATATGGATATAAACGTAACTGAAATGACTACGACATTCCCATGTCCAGTCAATAAACTAAAAGGCCAACTTATGGATAACATAGGTATGGACTGGGAAACTGAAGCTGGCCCTGTTATTATAACAGAGGCATCAATTAAATGGATAATGAAAAACGTTAAATCATCACAGTACACTAACGGCAGATGTTACGTGTATAATAAAGCTTTTGCTAGATGGTTTGACAACAATAGTATTATAACAAGAGTAGAAGACTGCGATACTACGTGTGATGACTGTGGCGATAATATATTTAACTGTATTAGAGAGTGGGCTGATGAACGTGGTTTATACGATAAAGGCGATCCAAAAACTCAATACATTAAGTTAATGGAAGAAGCCGGCGAAGTTGGTAGAGCTATACTAAAAGAAGATACCGACGAAATAATAGATGGCATTGGCGATATGGTTGTCGTACTAACTAATTTAGCTGAGCTACATGGTATTACTATTGAAGAGTGTATACAAGAAGCTTACAACGTAATTAGTAGACGTACGGGTAAAATGATTAACGGAACATTTGTAAAAGACAACTAATATGAGCGACAGAGAAATAATGGACGGTAAAAACGGCGTTGCTGTAAGAAAGTCTTACGGTTTTCGAGATGAAGTTGTTAAGAACGTTGTAGATAAATTTGTTGAACGATCTAATGTTGGCTATCAAAAGTATGGCCAAACACTACATAGTGAAAGAACGTCTGGCATAAAAGATTTAGCTGCGTATCTTAACGATATACAAGAAGAATTAATGGATGCTATTCTGTACATACAGACTGCACGTGAAGAGCTTGAAGATGAAAAGAAAATCTAGAAAGCGAGGTCCTGTAAGAGCTAAAAAGGTTACAGTTGATGGCATACAGTTTGCTTCAGGGCTAGAACGATATATGTATCTAGCCTTGAAGAAAGCTAAGTTAAAAGCCAAATACGAAGGCGAAACCTATGTTATACAGGAAGGCTTTGAGTTTAGTCAAAGCTGTTATGAAAAACAGTCCAACGGAAAAGGCGAATATAAAGATCGTGGTAATAAAAGAATACTACCAGTAAAATACACGCCAGACTTTATTGGTAAAGAGTTTATTATTGAGTGTAAAGGTCGTGCTAACGAAAGTTTTCCAATGCGATGGAAAATGTTTAAAAATTACGTAAAAGATAATTTACCTCATGTGACTTTATATAAACCCCAAAACCAGAAGGATTGTGACGAGACTATTAACTTAATATTAAAATCACAATAATGAAAGATAATTGGGAATTAAGCTTTGGAACATTTCCAGGCATATTGTTCGGCATGAGAACATATAAAGAAGAACTAAGAGACAATCATGTAATTTACCTAGGTTTCTTAGATATTTGTTTAACTATTTATAAAAACTAATCAATGAAAGATATATTGTCAGATATTACTGTACACATGAAGTACGCTAAATTTATTCCTGAACTTAACAGGAGAGAAACGTGGGAAGAGCTTGTAACTCGAAATAAAGAGATGCATCAAAAGAAATATCCTGAGTTGACTGACGATATTGAGAACGTATACAAGTTGGTTTACGCTAAGAAGGTTTTGCCTTCTATGCGTAGCCTTCAGTTCTCAGGTAAGCCAATTGAGTTATCACCTAACAGGTTGTATAACTGTTCGTACTTACCTATCGACTCAATAGACTCTTTTAATGAGTGTATGTTTTTGTTATTGTCTGGTTGTGGCGTAGGCTACTCAGTACAACAACATCACATTAAAAAGCTGCCAGCTATTACTAAACCATTTGATAAACGTAGTAGACGTTTTGTTATCGGTGATAGTATTGAAGGTTGGTCTGATGCTGTTAAAGTTTTAATCAAGTCTTATCTTGGTGAAAAACGTACATCAAAGATAAAGTTTGATTATACAGATATAAGACCTAAAGGAGCAAGGCTTGTAACGTCTGGTGGTAAAGCGCCAGGTCCACAGCCATTGAAAGAGTGTTTAGTTAAAATTCAAGGAATATTAGATGAGAAGCAAGACGGATCGCATCTCACTTCTCTTGAGGCTCATGATATTGTTTGCCATGTTGCTGATGCTGTCCTTGCTGGTGGTATTAGACGTGCAGCTTTAATATCTTTGTTCTCAGCTTATGATGAAGAGATGATTGCCTGCAAGTCAGGTAACTGGTGGGAAACAAACCCACAGCGTGGTAGAGCTAATAACTCAGCTGTACTTATCAGACACAAGATCACAAAAGAGTTCTTTATGGACTTATGGAAACGTATTGAGCTGTCTGGTTCAGGTGAGCCTGGTATCTACCTTAACAATGATAAAGACTGGGGAACTAATCCTTGTTGTGAGATAGCTCTACGTCCTTATCAATTTTGTAACCTATGTGAAGTTAATGTATCAGATGTAGTTGATCAAGACGATCTTAATACGAGAGTTAAAGCTGCTGCATTTATAGGTACGCTACAAGCTGGTTACACAGACTTTCATTATTTACGTGAAGTCTGGAGAGAGACAACTGAAAAAGATGCTCTCATTGGTGTATCAATGACAGGGATAGCTTCTAAAAAGGTGCTAGAACTTGATATGAAGAAAGCCGCAGAGATGGTAAAACGTGAGAACACAAGAGTAGCTAAGTTAATTGGTATTAACAAAGCTGCGCGTACAACCTGCGTGAAGCCTGCAGGGACGACATCTCTGGTACTCGGAACTTCATCCGGTATTCATGCATGGCATAATGATTATTATGTCCGTAGATTACGCGTAGGAAAAAATGAAGCGATATATTCGTATCTATCTATTCATCTTCCTGAACTAGTCAAAGATGAATATTTCAGACCACATGATACCGCTGTAATTGAAATACCACAGCAATCGCCAAAAGGTTCTATTGTCCGAACTGAGTCCGCGTTTGATTTACTCGAAAGAGTTAAACAAGTTTCTGATGAGTGGGTTAAGCCTGGTCACAGAGCTGGAAGCAACACTCATAATGTTTCTGCTACAATATCTTTGAAAGAAGATGAGTGGGATAAAGCTGGTGAGTGGATGTGGAATAACCGTGACTGCTACAACGGTCTATCAGTATTACCTTATGATGGTGGTACATACACTCAAGCTCCGTTTGAAGATGTATCTGAAGACGAATATAACGAGCGTATGAAACACTTGTCTGTAATCAACTTAGAAAATGTAGTTGAAATGGACGATAACACAGATCTATCAGGCGAGCTTGCTTGTGCTGGTGGTAGCTGTGAAGTAACTAATCTTTAATTTAATTTATTATGAACGAAGTAACAAAACTGTACAATCAAATGTTAGTCAACCTTGAAAAAGGTATTAGCGACTTAGAAAAGTTTAACGACGGTAACAAAGCCGCTGGAACTAGAGTAAGGAAAAACATGCAAGATGTTAAGAACTTAGCCCAGCAAGTAAGGACTGAAGTTCAAGAGATGAAGAATGCTGTTGCTGCTTAAACAGATGCGATGTAAACGATAATCATTATCGCTACATAAAGCGCTTTGCTTATATCAATTTTATGGTCCATAGGGTAATAATTACCTTGTGGACCTTTTTTTATATTAAGTAATTGTTAAGAAATTATTAAGATTCATTATTCGCTTGAAAGTCAGTAACAAACTTTGCATCTTCTATTGTTTCTGTGTCTAGCATAATAGTACAATTACTAGTAGATAAAGCCTTAACACTATAGGAGTCTGTAAAACCTAACTTTCTAGGTATCATGTCGTGCAGCGTACCAGCGTGTGTAGGTACATCTGCTATTAATGTTATACTTTTGTTTGTTGCTGATTTAGCATCAAAAGCTTCTAGTGTAAATGTTATTGTACCATCACCAGCTCCTGTTACTATAACGCTATTTATATTCATTCTCAATATATCACTCTGATCCGTGCTGTTTATTCCTTTACCAGTGAATAAAGTTGTTTGAGTATTTGCTAATATTTTTTTAACTATTGTTGCCATTATAATTAGTATTTACGATACATTAACCACTCCTCTGTTATTCCAAAGTTTATTTCTGTCTTTAGGTCTACTTGTAGGTAGTGTGCTAGCGTTAAGTTGTGAAGCGTCTGTTGTTCCAGCTGCTCCATCAGCTCCATCAGCACCTGCAGGTCCTCTTGCTCCGTCTGCACCTCTAGCTCCAGCTGCGCCAGTAGCACCTGTATCTCCTTTTGCTCCAGCGGGTCCTTGTGGGCCTTGGGCTCCATCGCCAACTTCATTAGTTATATATCTTCTAAGCTCATCTATATCTTCGCTTAATTTTTGAATAGCATATAAAGCTGGCGCTATAGTATTAAACATACCTTCATCTGCAACATGAACTCCAGCATCGTATTCAGCTTTTATTTCAAGTTCTTTTGCACTTGTGATTGATCTTACATCTTTGCTTCCACCTGTTTTTTTATTAAAAACCTCTGGTATTTTTCTGTCTCCTAACGCCATATTAACTTATTGTATATTCATAAACTATTGTAACAACTAAATCTACGTTAGTCGCAGTTGTGTCCTTAACTAAAGAAAAACCTAGCTGATCTCCCTCTTCAAACACCCAGTCACTAGCATTACTACCACCAACACCGCAAGGAACTACAACAGTAGATTTTGTTGCTCCGTTAAATGTTTCTGTAGCTTGAAATCCGCTAGTTTGATGCGATGTAGATGTTCCGTCGTGAGCTCTTCTAGACATGTTTATTACACAGCTGCTACCCATGTTGTTAGAGCCTCTAAATAAAATTTTAACTACTTTACCATCGTATGCAGGTAAAACTCTAGTATAATATAAACTAGAGCTACTACCATCCGCTAATGAGTTGATAGGAAAGTAG
>Ga0208157_1000899_pt1 | contig 14691 bp, 15 predicted proteins | sample 5_EtaG_FD_184077 | JGI IMG/M metagenome (GOLD analysis project Ga0208157, IMG submission 184077) | Marine viral communities from the Subarctic Pacific Ocean - 5_ETSP_OMZ_AT15132 metaG (SPAdes) (version 2) | ecosystem: Environmental > Aquatic > Marine > Oceanic | place: Pacific Ocean | collected...
CTGAACCAAATACATTTAATCTTTGATATGGTTCATACGCTGCTGTTTGAGCCGCTTGTCTTTGTGCATCTAATGCTGCTTGTGCTTGTGATTGTTGGATACCACCTACTGCACCTAGAGTTTGTATATCTGCTCTTTGTGCTTGTGGTAAGAATTGTCCAAGGCCTTGTTGTGCTTGTGCTAATGCACCTTGATTAGAGAATGCTTGTTGTGCTGCTTGTTGCGCTTGACCAAAACCTGTTTGTAATAAACCTGAAAGTATCGATGACCGGTTCCTGTCGCTTGCTGCATCGTACTCTGCTTCAGCAACACCTTGTCGTGCACCACCGAACGCCCCTGATGACATTGCTCTTTGTCCAATGTTCTGTCTTTGCATTGCTGCCTGTCTATCAAAATCTTGTAATGTTGCATCAATAACGTCTTGTTGATACGGCGACATAAATTGTTTGTACGCCTGAGAACCTGTTAAACCCTCTGCTGTTGTTAATGCTTGTTGTGCTGATGTTAAAAAGGGTTGATATGATCCAACACCTGAAGCAGCTAATGACGCTGCATCTTTTTGTAGTTGATCTTGACCTGCAACTTGCGGTGCAAATTTTGAAGTATCGACTGGTTTACCAACTTGTTTGGTTAATTGATCTGCATACGTTTTACCGAGTGCCTCTATAAACGGTGCGGGTAACTGTCGTGTAGTAGTTTCAGCCATTATCTAATCCTTTTTTCTAACATTTTCATTGTGTCGTACATTTTTTGTGCGCCTTTTTTTACACTTCCACCACCTGCAGCTCTTACGGCATCAGCTGTAAATACGAATTCGTTTTTACTTAGTCGTGCAGGCACGTCGTCAGCCCGTTCTTTTTTACCTAATGGTACAAAGCCACCACCTCTTAAATCCATTTCTTTACCACCTAAATTCATTATACCACCATCTTTTTTACCTTCAACCATTATCGTTGTTTCACTAATCTCATCTTCTTCAGGTTCTGTCATTCTTCTACCTGTATCGTCTACGTGTTGCTTTGATATATCAGGTAATCTATCATACATAGCTTTAGCCATTTTATATGGCATAATAGTTGGGTTTACTTTATATAACACCATAGCAATATCTCTTAGACTATCTGCTACTTTTTCAATTCCTGTCATTGGTTCGCTCATGTCATCTTGTTCAACGACCTCTTCTTCCATAACTTCTTCTTCACCTTTCGGTCCAACTTTCATCTCATCAACTTCAGCCCCTATAATACCACCATCTTTTGCTCCCTGGTACTCGATGCTTTGTGATGTAACAAAGTCTTCTAATTCATTCGGACCCATTTGTTGATCGCCAAATGTATCACCTACGTTGCCGTAGTATTGTTTTAAGTATGGTTGCAATCTTACAATTCTGTCTTGATACTCCTCTTCTGTTTCATCAGCACCTTTTGCTAGTAGACCACCTAACAAACCTGATGCTGCACCTATACCTAATAAACCCTGACCCGATGTTAATCCTGAAAAAAGTTTACTACCTGTTACAGCATTTTTAGCTTTGCTAAACATAGAAGCTAGTCCTTTACCTTTACTTAAAATATTTCCAAATTTAAAACCACCTGCACCAAACCCTCCACCTAGTCCATATGCACCTAAGGCAGCTAGACCTATCTTACCAATAGGGCTTTTAACTATTTTCTTAATTGGTCTAGTTATTTTTTTAACTAAACTACCTAATCCGTATAATTGTCTGGGTTCTTGCATTCTTGAAATTGCCATAGTTTTCTAAAATATCCTATTTTTAATCGTTTTACAACTCCTTCGATTCAGCGCCAATATTAATTTGGGCTACCTTAACATGTACATCTCTTCTTATATGCTCTCTTTGTGTAGCAGTATTAGGGTCATTTACATCAGCATCTGCTTCAGCATCTGACATATATTCTTTTCCTGTCTCCATATTAGTTAGAGTAATCTCTACTTCAGGGGTAATAACTTTTGTTTTTTTACCCTCTATTACCTTAATTTCTTCTTTAGCTTCTTGTTCTATGAATGGCATATTTCTCCTATGATCGACTAATCTGTAGTACAGATGCTGTCATCTTTATTACATTAGTCTGTGTTGTTTGCATTTTTAATATATCTCCTGCTTCCAAGATAAGGACGTTATTAAACGTAAGTAAATCAACCCCATCGCTTGGTGTAACATTAGACACATCGAATTCAAAGTCAGTTGAGGAACTAGCATTAAATACTTTAATAGTAACATCTAGCGCACTCCCATGTGTATTGAATAATTTAATTGTTTTAACAATACTTGTTGTAGCGTCAGGTGATGTATACATACTGACATCACTTCCTGAAGCATTGATAGTTGCTTGAATATTTTTATATACATTAGCCATTACTGTGAAAAGAAAGTAAACCTTTCTGTTTCTTCTTTTTGTTCCTGTAAAAATGTTGAGTTTAATTGTTCAACGATTGCTCTTAATGCTCTAGCAATCTGTCGTTGGTTATCAACTTCGTATCGTTCTTTTGGTTCTGGTATTCTTACTATTACCTTTGTCATTATATCAACCTCTGTTCTACTTGTCTTAATACTTCTTTATTAAACTCAGGTACATTTATACCAGCGTTAGCTAAAAATCCTTTAGCTACACCATCACCATTGTAATCTGCAAATTCAATATCTTTAATAAATATTCTTCTACCTGTTGTATCTAGTGAATACACAACCGGTATCTTATCAATCTTAACGGATAGAGGACTATCTTGAACCATAATAAATTTACCATCTTCTTTAACATAGTGACTACCTGCAACAGTAACGCCTTTGTAATCGTGAATCTCGTCAGACGCTTTAAATTGGAATACACCTGTAACTTCACCACCTTTAGTATTATCGCCAAGTTTAATATTTTTAATTTTCTTCTCACTGCCATTAGCCATTTGCACAAGAGTATTTGGATCAAAACAAAATCCACCGTATCCACCTTCTCCTCCATCGTCTTTGCCATTTTTACCACCACCATTTTTACTTGAACCACTCCAACCGGTATCGGTATGCGGGTTATGAGTACCGCCTGTATATCCTTTTGATTTACCATAGTTAGAATGTGGATTAACAGTTCCTGTTTTAGTTCCTTTTTCTGCACCTTGATTAATTTTATCCTCATTTCTATTAACTCTAGCTTGAACTTTAGCAGTTTCTCTTTGTCGTTTTTGTTTTTCTTTAAGTTCTTTTATTTTCTGAGTTTTTGTTTTTACTTTGTTAAAGTTTATTTTTGCTAAATTTATATTTTTTAAATTACCAATTAAATTAGTTGTTACACCATATTTATCTTCTATATCTTCTTCAGTAACTGTTCCATCCATTATACCCTGTATATCACTTTTACTTATACCGTATTTTTCTCCTAACGTTTCTGATATTTTATCTGATCTTTTATCAAAAGTTTTATCAGTCATTTGTGATAAATTATATCCAGCCATAATTCCTTCAGGTGTATTATAACCTTTAGGACCGGCTACTATTCTGCCAATGTCATCAGTTAAAACACCCATACCTCTTGCTTGATTTTCCATAATTGCTCTTTGATTTATAGGCAACATAGACCCTATTCCTTTTGCAATTCCTTTAACAGCTCCAAATACAGGATTCAGTGCAAAACCAACAGCTTGAGTTAGAGGATTATTTAAAACTTTATTAAAAGCAGCCGGAATCCCTGTTTTAGGCACACCTGTATTTACTCCATAGTATTCAGGGTACATGTCCATTTCTTTTCTTTGTGCTGTGCTAAGTTGGTTAGGATTTATTACACCAAAATCTTGAAAAGCTCTAAGATCATAGCTAGGTTTAAAGTCAGTTCTTATTTGATTCATGTTTGGATTATATGGATTAAAACCACCGCCTCCACCTTGTCCACCACTAAATATTCCTGTTTGTCCAGGAGGTGGTTGATTTACATTTGGCACACCACTTTTACCACCCCCTAAATAATATTGATATAAATCATATATCCTATTAGGCGTAGGTGCATAATTCTGCATAAAGTCTACTACTGGTTTTACCATTATCTTCTCCCGTCAGGTTGTAAGTCTATTCTAACTGTACCAAATCTCCATGTTTCTGCTGTAGAACTATTAGAGATCTGAATGTTAGCAAAACGACCACGTGCTCGTGTATCTACTTTAGTCGTTGATGACGTTAATGTAAAGGGACTATAGGTGCTAGCAGTATCTGTCTGTGCAGGAAAATTCTTTATGCCCACTGTTAGTGTAGCATTTCCTGTTAGAACTTTAAAGTTAGGTAGTATTCTTCTCATAGCTAAGAAGAACTCACCATTTCCTTGAACATCTAAATCAAAGTCATAAGATTTTATATTTGATGCAATAGCTGTAGTTGAGCCATCAGGATTAATCTGATCAGTGCCAACCTCGTGTTCAAAATAAGTTGTTTGACCTAGTCCTGTTTCTCCTACGATACTAGGAAAAGTACCTGTGGCTGAGTCATTAAATTTAGTTGCAAAAGGTTTTGGATATACAATAGAGTCAACCCAAGTAGTTCTTGGTTCACTTCCTGTATACCATATTAAACCGTTTTGTGGATTCGATTCACCGTAATTATAAACTACATATCTATTGTTGTAAGCAGATCCTGATGTTGGATACCACCAAACAACTTCAGAAAATAAGTTATTAATACCTGCACAAACTTGTTGGCCTTTTGTTGTATCAAAGTCATCGTAAACATAATCTTCAACAGAAGATAATAATGTTTTAACCGTACCATCAAAAGCAAAGAAACCATTATTGCTTATCCAATAAGCAATACCATCTATTTCTACAGCAGCGTTCTGTCCTATCAATCCACAGTTTGTACCTACTTGATCAAATCCAAAAGTAAATGGAGCTCCAACAAACTTCATGGTGTATAAAGCATTGTCAGTCCATACCAATATATTTTCTTTAGCAACTAAAGCACCCATTATTTTAGTGCCATCTTGTAGTCTTTGAGAACCTGCTGAATTAATAGCTGTAGGTGTATAATCATTAATTGATTCTTGATCTGAGAATCTAATAAACATATCATCTTGAGTAGTTGGATCACCAATAGTTGTTTCGGTTCCAAAATGAATTAAGTGTCTTGTTGTTGGTGATATCAAAGTTAATCTTGATGCAGTAGGATTACCTAAAGTACCACTGATAGCTGTAGAAAAATTAGTGGTTGTTTTAGATGCTCTTGTTGAAAAATTAGTTGCAATAGAAGAGTCCCAAGTAAAAGTTTCACCATTAGCAATAGTTGCAACTAATACCTGACCAAAGTTACTTAAAGACCAAAGCCCTGGTTCAAGAGTCACGGTCGATGCAGACACAGCATCTCCAAACCCTGTCCATAAAGTTGCATCTTGAACTGTTGTGTTAGTAGAATGTGCTTGACCATTTGATGTACCTGCTGTTGCTGTACCTTTTGCACCTCTAGTAATACTTAAAAAATTTGTAGCATTCGTTGAACCATAAGTAATTAATTCTGCACTTGGAACTGTGCCAACAGCAATTGTTCCTGAAGAAGCAAAACCTGTTGTACTGTCTACGGTTACTGAAGTTCCTGATCCACCTGTACCAGCAGTATCAGCATTTAATGATCCATCTAATTCTGTGCTTTGCGAACCTGTTATTGTTCCACCATAGTTACCAATACCAAAACCATAACCATATGATTGTGCTGAAGGTCCAACTGTTTGATAAGGTTCTACTACACAAGAACTTCCTGAAGTTAAATCAGAACCACCTCCGTTAGCTTCTGCTGATGGTGACGTAATTGTAAACGTAGTTGAACTTGGTACAGATATAACTTGGCATAGTTTATCTTCAAAAGTTGATGCAGCAATACTAGAACCTGTTGGCATTGTCACTGAATCTAATTCAACAATATCTCCTACTTCTAATCCATGATTAGTTGATGTTGTAATTGTAACAGCAGTTCCTCTAGTTGTGCTTGTTGTTATCGTTGAACCTGTAAATGTAATTTGAGTTCCTGCGTTATTACTTCTGTAGGGAGTAATATCGTAAAGAGCTCCTTCAAAATAAATAAGTAAAAATTTATCAGTACCAATTGCAACATACCTATTACCATCAAGGTCAACAAAGGCATGTTGTTTTCTAGCAACTCCTACGATTGTATCAGGAAGAAGTGAAGACCACCCTCCAACTTTTTCAGGAAGGTTGTATCTAAAACGAACATTATCAGAATCAACCCATCTGTTTTCTGCACCGACAGATGTATCTTGTTTATCGATTCCTGATCTAAATTTAAAGTCAATGAGAGCCATTGGTCACTCTCCTAAGCTGTGTTGGTTTTAAATGCCCAACCTCGTGTTGCATCTACATACACTAATGTAACTGCTTGACCTGCTGTACTTAATACTAAGTTTGAAGTTCCTGAATTAATGGGTTGTCCATTTCTATCAAAGGTTAAATTGTTAGAACTAAAAGTTCCTCTAGTATCAATGACAGTTACTTCATCTCCAACTGCGGGAGAAGCAGGTAAATCTATTTCTATAGGATTGGCTGTTGTATTTGCAAAAACTTGTGCGCCAGCTACAATGGCGTATGGACTATTAGAATCTGTTATTGTTGCATAACCTTTTTCTAAAATAGTCATAACTGTTTCTGTGCCGTTTGATCTACAAAGAACAGTTGCACCCGGTGGTATTTGAGTGGTGCTACCACTAGCTGTTAATACTCCAAGTGTTCTATTTGATGCACCTCTTACTGTGTCATCTTTCATTACCCACACTCTAGTTACACCTGCACCCGAAGGCATAGTAATAGTTCTATCTCCTGCTAAAGTTCCGTGTAATCTTAAGTATGCGTTTTTACCATTAGACGTTGCACCATCTGTAAGTAGTAATGTGACACTAGCTCCTGCCATGTCTACATCTAATACTCCTGATGATCCTTGTTCCAAGATTTGTAAGTTTGTATTAGTGATTCCACCCCATTGACCAGCTTTCTCACCTGTTGTGATTATTTCTAGTTTAAGGTCTGATGAAAATGTTGATGCCATATTAATTTGTATCTATTGGTGTCCAGACCATATCTACGCCTGGAATAATTTCACTCCATGTTATCGCAGCTACTTCTCCTGTATCTACAGCTAATTGCACTCCAGATGGATCTATATTTGCGCTAGCAGTTATTGTAACATTTCCTGTAGCTAAGGTCAATTGGTTTACAGAAGGCGTAATATCAACGCTTGTACTTGCTGCTGCCGTGCCTGTATTTAATGTTACCTGACTACCTGTAGCAGTAAAATTAGAATCTGCTGTAATTGTTAATGTTCCAAGGCCTAATGTTAATCTATTCGGATTAGGTATTTCTGTAATTGCATCTGCTGTAATAGCAAAGTTTCCAATATTTATATCTAATTGATTGCCACTTACTACTACCTGTACGTCACCAGCTGTTTGTGCGGTAGCGAATGGTAATGCTGATATTGCGTCAAATCCTAAACTCATAAATAATCCTTAAAAGGAGACAGGGGGTATGTGGTGGTGCCCTGCCTCCATCTAAAGATTATATCATCGTTTAAACCAAGAAGGAAGACCTAAATGTGGACGCTTGTCGAACATGTTATCTTTCGCTCCAGGGGTCTTACGATTGTTATAATGCAGAAAAACTTGTACACATTCTTTGCCTTTGAATTTATTTCGCCAATGTTCTAGCTCACAACCAGAATAAACTAGCATATCTCCTGGTTTAAGATCTACCTTAATACCTTTTGCTTGGCTAATAGTAGTTATTTTTTTACCATCAGGTATGCCAACATTCTCATTTGGACTTAAATATATTGGCCAATCATCGCCACCAAGATTCATAGTAGTTGATATCTCACAACTAAATCTATCTTTGTGTCTTTTAAGAATATCTCCTTTTTTATAAATTCTTGCATAAGTATAAGCTGGGTATAATTTAAGACCTGTTACTTCTTCCATTTTAGGTTGACATTTAAGCATTAAAGTTTCCATAGCTATATCTGCATAATGAGAATAAGTATTTGGTATTTGATCATCATCATAAGACCCGAGTATATTTTCGAATGGTGAAAAATATCTTGCTTGTTTACAAGTATCTAAAACTTGTCTTTTCATTAAAAAGTAATTTGCAACAAAAGCTGCTAGGTCTTTTGATATTGCTTGACGGATAACTGTATATTTTTTTTTCTTAAACATCTTTTGCCATTTCTTTTGGTACAGCTTGTATATTCCAATGAATAAATCTAAATGGTTCAATACCAAAATCTACACTAAACTCGTGTTCTAAAAATCCTGGAAAGATTATTAATGTACCTGGTGTAGGTTTAAAATGTATAAGTTCAGTTCCGCCCCACGCACCTTTTAAATCTGGTTTCATTTTTAATTTTGTAGCACGTGCACCTGTTCGTGGTTCGTGAAATACAGGATAAGAAGTTTTATCACTACACTTTAAAAAATAAAAACCTGATACGTGTTGATTCCAATGTACGTGTGCTGAATGATGACCACCTCCTTTTTTAGCAAACTCTTGTACCCACATCTCACTAAACATAGTAGTGTACTGTTGCATATCAAAACCTTGATGATCTAAATACTCCCAAGACTTTTGACCAATGTAATTTCTAAAATCTAAAAAGTCATTGTCAGCTGTAAGAGGTGTTGAATGATACGATCTTCCAAAGTCACCGTGTTCTTTTATAAATTTCTTTTCTCTGTTTCTTGCATCTTTAATATATTTGTTAGATGCTTTAGTTAAAGATTTTACAAACTCTGGTTTTTGTTCTGACCAGATAGTTGTATTAAAATAGTTACTTATATACATTATTTAAAAGGCCTTCCTAAATGCCAAACTACAAGACTATATCTTGTGCCTGATGTTACAGGTTTAACTCTATGCCAAACAAAAGAAGGAAATACAATGATAGATCCTTTTGGTAAAATCTCTTTTGCTCTTCTTAAATGTTTAGCTTCATCTCTCATATGTGGATCGTAGTTTCTAAAATCAAATTCTAATTCACCACCTTTATATTCTGAACCATCTGTTAATTGACAAGTCATAGATAATTTTCTAATTCTGCCGTGCTCTGGATTGTTAGGATCTTTTCTGTCATAAGGTTTATCCCAACTATCACAATGCCAATCATAGTATTGGTTGTGTTTATATTTTGTAAATTGACAAGACTCAGATCTCTCCCAATCAAAATTCCAACCAGCGTTTCTATTTGCTTCGTGAACGTATGGGTGTAATTCTTTATATATCCAAGTATCATTTAACCACACTAAATCAGAATTTCTTTTTCTTTTTAAATCTAATACTTCTTGTTTATTTAATTTTCTATCACCATAACCACCAGTTCTAGCCATAACTTCTTTTTGTTCGTTAGCATAAGCTATAACATCATCACAGAATCTAGGTGTAAGAACACCACTAAAATACCAATAATAATTAGATATATTCATAAGTTATTGTTTGCACAAAATTTAAACTATCCTTTTGATTATTGGTTAAGTAATACATATTTGTTGATGGAAACATTATAAATTTATTATTTTCTAATGGTATATCCCAAGATCTACCTTTACGTCTGTTATCTTCATAATGTATTCTAACCATACAATTTTTAACTTTTACACCATAGAGTAATGTAAAGTCTGGTGAGTTCCGTAGATCTACTGGATCTATATTTAATAAAGGAATTGTAGTTTCCGCAGGTTTATAAATATTTCCCCACGTTTCTTTGTTAACTAGATTGATACCATATTCAAGACCAACGTGATCTCGCATATAGGTATTCAACATATCCCAAGTTCTTGAAAATGGAAAATCTTTGTTTTGAATTACTGATTGTAAAATGTCACCTGATAATTTATCTCGGTCAATATCCCAATCTTTGGGCATTGCCACATCACCGTAATATAAAGCTTGCTCTGTTAATACTTTCTTCTGCATACCACCACCATTTTTAATTTATGCTTTGCTGTCTGTCAAGTCCCAAGATTGATTAGTTTCATTCCAGACGTAACTCCATTCATGAGTATCAGCTGTATTTTGTGATTCTTGTTCCTCTGTCAATGCTGGAGCATCACCTATTGGTGATTTCCAAGAAGCTGATTCATTATGTTTTACCCAAGATGCATAAGGTTTTTTAGGCCAAAAGATTTGATCATCTTCATCCCAAATATAACCTATACCTGCGTAGTTTCCTCTAAAAGGTGTTCCGCCATTTCTATGTTGATTGCCTTGTGTGTTATAAGATGTTTGAATCCACATTTGTGCAGGCCAATTATTATGTGTTTCTAAATATTGTTGACCTACTGATTCATCTTCAACACCATCAGCGTTAAGCATATCAGAATTATTCAAAGTTAATACTTGAATAACTTTTCCGTTTGCTCCTAGTTTTGCAAAATGTGCCATAATGTTTCTCCTTATATATTAATTTTAATTATCATTCAACTATTGAAATTTATACCTTATTACAACAATTCCTGATCCACCAGCAGCTCCGCCACCACTTTGTCCACCACCTCCAGCACCACCACCTGTATTTGCTGTTCCAGCTGCTCCTGCAGATGTACCTGGACCACCAGCTCCTCCACCACCAGTTCCACCGGCTCCACCTGGTTGACCACCTGGTTGACCACCACCGCCTCCACCACCACCAGAGTAAACTACTGGACTTGCTGTAATTTCAGTTGTAACACCGGCTCCACCTGCACCACCACCACCAGGAGGTGCAATAGTTCCTGGTGCACTAGCGCCACCACCACCGCCACCTCCGCCTGTTGGAGGAGCACCACTGCCACCTGGATTTCCTTGTGAAGGACTTGTAGGAGGAGTGTTTCCAGCTCCACCGGTACCACATCTAGAACCTGATCCACCACCTGATCCACCTGCTCTACCATTTGTTGATTGACACTCACCAGCACCACCACCTGCTCCTACAATTGTTGAAAATATAGAAGGAGTACCATCTCCAGTAAAACAACTAGGAGGGCTTGCAGCACCTCCTCCACCAACTTGAATTGGATAAGATGTGGCTGTTAATGTAATTCTATTAGGAGCGCTTGGATAACCATCTAAAGGGCTAGATGTGTAAGGAGTTGTTGGAGATTCAAGTTCTCTAAATCCACCTCCTCCACCACCACCTGAATTGTCAGCGTGAGATCCACCACCTCCACCTACAACCAAATAAGATACTACGTTTTGTGCTGCACAAGCCGCAGTAGCACATACTGAAAAAGTTCCTGGACCTGTAAATGTGTGTATTTTACAATTACCTGAAGTAGTAATAGTTCCACCTGTTGCAATAATAAAACTAGATCCACCTGATGTAAACTCATTTTCGTGTACAGTTTTCCAACCAACTGTTGCATCAACATAAACAAAAGTTAAACCTTGACCTTCTGTATTTACTATTAAATTACCATCAGCAGTACCACCATTAATTTTTTCCCCACTTGCAGGAGCTATTGTTAAAGCATTTGAATCAAATGTTTTATTATAATCTTGTATTGAAACTATTGCACCTGCTGAACCAGATGGCATAGTCATTGTTATAGCACCTGATGTTGTATTAACAAAATAACCTTCACCATTTACTGCTGTAAAATCCCCTGTTTTAGGAGTTGTTTGCCAATCGACAGTTCCTGTTCTACCAAAACCTGTTTGTGTTCCATTGTTCGTAATTGTTACACCTGCAGGAATATTAATTGTATCTCCACTATCTCCTAATGTAGTTGTACCACAATTTGTTCTTGGACTGATTTTATTTACTTTTATTTCACTCATAATTTACCTATTGAAATTTGTACCTTATTATAACGATTCCTGAACCGCCTTGGGCACCTCCACTTGGTGCTCCTGGACCAGCTCCACCACCACCGCCACCAGTATTAGCTACTCCCGCTGTTCCATTATTACTTGAATTTCCAGCTTGACCACCGCCACCAGTTCCACCTGATGCTTGATTATTTGGACCAATTGCAGCACCTGAACCACCGCCACCGCCAGAAAAATTAGTTGAAGGATTTCCTTTTGCTGGATTAATTTGTGTAGCAACACCATTACCACCAGCACCACCTTGTCCTCTTGTACCTGGCCAACCACTTCCAGCAGCACCTGCACCTCCACCGCCTGCGCCTGCACATACTCCACTTGGAACTGGATTAGGACCTGGACTTATTGGTGCACCTCCTGGTTGTCCTTGAGGTGGAGTTACCACTGGATCATTTCCAGTACCAGATTCATCGTGATGACCAGAATCACTGCCAAATCCACCGCCAGATCCTCCTGGATTTCCAGCTAAACCTCTACCACCCCCGTGGCCACCACCTGCTGATGTTATTGTTGAAAAAATTGAGTTACTTCCTTGTCCACCATTATCTGGTGGATTTGCTGGTGCTGGACCACCGCCACCTACTGTAACTGGTATTCCTCCTGCACTTGTAATTTCTAAACCTGTAGGAGCATTTAATGGACTTGCTGTATATGGAGTTCCAGGGCTTTTACCTTCTCTAAATCCACCAGCCCCACCGCCGCCAGCTGAATTTCTACCACCACCGCCACCACCTGCAACTACCACATAAGATACAATATTGTTAGCGGGAGCCGTTGGACCTATTGCAATTTGTGAAACACAAAATGTTCCTGGACCAACAAATGTTGCTATTTTTGTATTTGCACAATCAGGTGCTGTTACTAAAGTATTACAAGCTCCAGATACCGTAGCTGCCATAAATGCAACTGCTCCAGTAATATTACTTGTTGAATCTTGAACGTTTTTCCAACCTTCAGTGTCATCTACATAAACAAAAGTTACTGATTGACCTTGAGTAGTTAATTCTGTGCTTGCTTGTACTCCACCTATTTTTTGAGAACCATTTGGTGCAATAGTTAATTTATTTGTTTGAAAAGTATTTGTATAATCTACAACAGAAACAATATTACCAGCAGTTCCTGCTGGTAAATTCATTGTAAATGTACCACCAGAGGTATTTGCAAAATAGCCTTCACCATTTGCAGCAGTAAATGTTGTTGTTTTAATACTTCCTGTTTGCCAATCAACGGTACCTGTTCTACCAAAACCTGTTTGCGATGCACCTGATGCTAAAGCAATCGTATCACCACTAGCGCCAAGAGTAATAGTATTACTATTCTCGTTAATGATGTTTTGACCACATTGGTTTTGAACGTTATTTACTTTAATTGTACTTGTCATAATTATGCTATTTTGTACCTTATTATCACTATACCTGAACCGCCATTTCCACCATCTGCTCCACAGCCACTAGTTCTTCCTGAACCACCACCTCCGCCACCACCAGTATTAATTGTTCCGACAGTACCTGCCACACCAGCTCCACCTGCGTTTGTTCCACCAGCTCCTCCACCACCAGTTCCACCAGCTCCGCCAGCTCCACCTGGTTCGGTACCACCACCTCCGCCGCCACCAGATCTTGCAACGGGAGACCCAGTAATTGTATTTGTTGCACCTGTTCCACCAGCTCCACCAGCATCACCACCACTAGTACCTGCTCCTGCTTGACCTATTTGAGTTGCTCCACCACCTCCTGCAATATTACTAAAAGTACCACCATCTGATGGGGCTGAAGCACCACCAGCTGAACCTTGTGCTGGAGATGTAGGAGGAGTATTTCCTGCTCCACCTAGCCATCCACCAGGAGGTCCTTCGGTACTACCACCTCCAGATCCACCTGCAGCTCCTTTTGAAAAATTAACTGCTGGTCCACCAGGACCATTTGTATTTCTAGATCCACCAACACCTCCGCCGGCAGATGTTATTGTTGAAAAAGTTGAATTAACTCCATTGGTTCCTAATCTAGCATTAGGAGTACTAGGAGTAGTTTTACATGCACCAGAACCGCCGCCTCCAACTGCAATTGGAAAAGATGTTGCTGTCACTGTAATTCTGTTTGGTGCACTTGGATAACCATTTAAAGGACTAGCTGTAAAAGGAGCCGAAGGAGAACTAACTTCTCTAAAACCACCAGCACCACCACCTCCTCCTCCATAAATTGATCCTGAACTACCAGCACCACCTCCGCCACCACCTCCTACTACCGTATATGAAACTACATTATTAGCTGCACAAACTGCAAGAGCAGATACCGCAAAAGTTCCTGGTCCTGTAAATGTATGAATTCTACAAGTTGGTGTATTAGTTATTGTACCACCTGAAGCTACTATAAAATTAGATCCTGTATCTGCAAAAGCTGAATCTTGTATTGATCTCCAACCAACTGTTGCATCAACATACACTAAAGTTAAACCTTCTCCTTCTGTTTCTAAAGATACAGCACCTGCACCGCCATTAATTTTTTCTGAACCATTAGGTGAAACTAATAAAGCATTTGAATCAAATGTATTATTATAATCTTGAACAGATACTATAGCTCCTGCAGAACCTGCTGGTAGATTAACTGTAAAAGCTCCACCTGTTGTATTACAAAAATACCCTTCTCCATTAGCTGCAGTAAATGTAGCTGTTTTAATACTGCCTGTTTGCCAATCTACAGTTCCTGTTCTACCAAAACCTGATTGACTAGCACCAGAGCCAAGAGTTACTGTATCACCAGATTCACCTAGTGTTAAAGTAGTTCCGCATTGTGGTGCAACTGTATTTACTTCTATTTTACTCATTATACTATTACCAACGTT
>Ga0208157_1000900_pt1 | contig 14686 bp, 16 predicted proteins | sample 5_EtaG_FD_184077 | JGI IMG/M metagenome (GOLD analysis project Ga0208157, IMG submission 184077) | Marine viral communities from the Subarctic Pacific Ocean - 5_ETSP_OMZ_AT15132 metaG (SPAdes) (version 2) | ecosystem: Environmental > Aquatic > Marine > Oceanic | place: Pacific Ocean | collected...
CTATAGGTGTAGAAGTAGGACCAGACCTTTCAAACATGGAGAGAATACCATTTAGAAGTTCTGCTGATTTAATGGATGAAGGTATACCACCATTTACAGGAGATAAAGAGGTAGAGTTTAGAGGAAACTATGAAACAGATGGGTTTATCTTTGTTAGACAAACTCAACCTTTACCTTTTACAATTTTATCGTTATACCCAAGATTACAGACAAATGATGGATAATATGCTATATATAATACCTTACACAAAAGAACATGGAAAAATAATATTATCATATCAGATGAATCATAAAATATTAGAAGCAGACAGACATTATATTAACATTGAAGGTGATGCTATGAATTTAGAAGAAGCTAATTTAGCTTTTACAGGTATAGTAAATAATAAACCTATCTTTGCCGCAGGTATGAAAATGATTTGGGGTCAAGTTGCAGAAGGTTGGGTTATAGCATCAAGTGATATGTGGAAATATCCATTAGGTGTAGCTAAAGCAATTAAAAAAGATTTTGCTAGAGTTGCTAAAGAACACAATATAAAAAGAGTTCAAACTGCAATCAGAAAAGATTTTACTCAAGGTAAAAGATTTGCAGAGTGGTTAGGTTTGGAAAACGAAGGTTTAATGAAAAATTATGGTTTTGATGGAACAGATCAATATAGATATGCGAGGATATTTTAATGGGAAATGCTTTTGTAATTGGAACTTCTATAATGCAATACCAACAGCAAGGTGCTATTGGTAAATATAATCAAGCAGCAAATAATAGAGCTGCTCAAGTATTAGATGGTCAAGCTAAACAGATAGAACAAAAAGCAGAATTTGATATTGCACAATTTAATAAAAATTATGAAAAAGTAAGAGGAGAAATGAATGTTGGTCTTGCTAAATCTGGAGTGCAAATTGGTACTGATAGTGCATATAATATTGCTCTATCAAATCTTTTTGAAAAAAGATTACAAGAAAATTTAATAAGATATAGTTCACAAGTTGCTGCAGCTAATAAAAGAGAAGAAGCAAGTTTTGCAAGAATAAAAGGTAATATTGCTAGACAAGAAGCTAGACTTGCACAGATAGGAACTATAGCATCTGCTACTACAACTTTATTAAAATTTAATAGTGGATCAACAAACACAGATAAAGGATTAAAGGTAGCTCCATAATGCCAAAAATACCTACATTTACAGCAGAAGGTTCAATAGAACAATTACAAGGTTCTACTGCTACTCCTCAAGTTAAACTAACTTCAACATTAGCTAATGCTTTAGCACCTGCTACTAAAATGATTGTTGATCAAAAAATACAAGAAACAAATGCACAAAATCAAGCAGAAGCATTAAAGTTAGAAAATGATTATATAACTGATCTTATAAAAGTATCAGAAACTATTAATACTGATCCAATAATGTCAGTTAATAAAGATGCTGCTAACAAATATTTAAAAGATCAAAATAATATTTTACTTCCTAAATATAAATCTTTAGCAACTAATAATAATGTTGCAATTAAATTTGAAAACTATGCGTTAGCAGAAACACAAAAAACAATATTTAGAACTGATAAAAAAATATCAGAAAATATTTTAACAAATTTATTTGCTGGTTATGAAAAACAAAAAAACCTTTTACTTATAACAGCTAGTACAGATGAAAGTGGTATTGCTCAATCAACTTTACAAGCAGATTTAGAAAAATTAACTAATGATACTTTTACTTCACAATTATCAGCACCAGACTTAAAGATTATGATAGATTCTATACCCGGTGAAATTGAATATATGGATGGTTTAAAAGATGTTCAAACACAACCTAGAAAAACTTTTTATCTTTTAAAAGATAAAAATTATTTACCTAATTTAACTTATGAACAAAGAGAAAAAATAAATAAAGAAGCTGTATTAGCTATAAGACCACAACTAACTACAGAGTGGAAAAATTATACAGAAACAGTAGCTGCTGGTAAAGAACCACCAAGATTTGATTTTGACCTTGCAAAAGAAGTATTTAATTCAAGAGTATCTGATAAAATGATTGAAGAAGATACCTTTACTAAAGATCGTGTTACAAATAATGCAGTAATACTTAATGCTTCTAACGATACTGTTAATGAAGTTGTAGAAGGTATTATAGATGAAGGTAATGAATTGTATGGAACAGTACAAGCTAATGAACAAGAAAATTATTACAAAGCTGTTTTAACAAAAAGAAACAAAGATATGAAAGATGATATTGTTAGTTATATTACTACTAACAATTCTGAAATTGCATCTTTGTATGAACAGCTAGAAGGTGATGAAAATACAGAAAGTAGATTAGCAACTAAAAAACTTATAACAGAAGCATTGATTGAAGAGCAGGAAAGATATGGTGTTAGCCAATCTTTTATTAGAATAACAAGCAAGGCAGAAATTAATCAAATTAAATCTACAATTATGAATAATGACATACCTTATCCAGAAAAAGAAAAATTTATAAATGATATGATATTATTATATGGCAACGAAAACATGGGTAAAGTTTTAAATCATTTACAAGCTGAAGGAGTACCTGCTGGAACGATTGCATCATTAAGCACTAATAGTCAAGAATTTAAAAAACATAATTTATCTGGAGAAACTTTAGAAGATTTAGAAAAATTTGTAAGAGTTAGACTTCCAACTGATGAAAAATTTAACAAAATTGAAAGAGGTGTTGCAAAAGGAATGGAAGATTTTGAAACTGTAATTTTAAATCAAGGAGATGGATCAAAATTAAAAACTGATTATCTATTATCAATTCAATCAGCTGTTTATAAATCTGCTTTACAAAGAATTAAAGAAGGAGAAAGTCCTAATGATGCTGTAGATAATGCGGTTAAAAGTTTTACTAAAGATTATTTTATTGCACCAGATAAAACTTTTATGATTCCAGTAGATGTAGGTGGTAAGTTTGTTAATCAACCTATAGCTTATGATAAATCACAAGCTCTTAAATTAATGGTTGAAGATACTGATTATATAACTCGTTTTCATGGCGAGGATGGTTATATGCACTATGCTGCTTTAGCTGGAATAGAAAATTTAAGTGAAGAAGATGTTAAGAAAAGAATAGAATTTACAATTAAAAATCATTCTAAATGGTTAAATAATGCTGATGTAACAGGTGCTATATTATATGCTGAATTTACAAATGGTACATATCCTGTAGTAAATGCTAATGGTGATAAAATAGAATTTTTCTTTACAGATACACCTAACAATAAAGGTATCTACAGTATAGAATTAAAAGCTCCAGTAACAGGAGAGGATATAGATTTAATACCTTTCACATCTGATGTAGGTGCTTATGAGTTTGAAGAAACTAATTACGATAATACTAGCGAAAACAAAAATGTTTTAACTACAGCAATAGATAGTGCTGGTAGAGTAATAGATACTGCTGGTGATGTTTTAATATCAAATGCTGCAGCATCAGAGATAGATAATTCATGGAGAAGCAATACAGAAATTCAAAAAATAATAAAAGAAGATCCTATTATAGAAAAAATAATAATGACAGAAAGTTCTGGAGATCCAAATGCTTTAAATAAAAGAACTGGAGCAAAAGGTTTAATGCAAATTATGAAAAATACTGCAGAAAAAGATGCAGGTTTTGGTGTTAATTATAATTTAGATTATGAAGAATTATCAGATCCAGTAAAAAATGTAAAATATGGAGCAGCATATTTTAAAGGTTTAAAAAAATATTTTGGTAATAATAGAGATGCTTTAATTGCTTATAATTGGGGTGCAGGAAATACAAAAAAATGGTTAAAAAAAGGTGGAAATTTTAAAGAATTACCAAAAGAAACTAGAAATTATGTAGAAAAAATATTAGGTGTAAATGATTAATACTGGACTTGGCACATTTGAACCATCAGAACAAGAGATAGGCTCTTTATATAATCAAACTAGAACTGGTTTTTGGGAAAGTGCTGGTGCTACATTTTATAATGCTTGGAACTATAACCCTACATCTTCTTTATTTAGAGCAGTAGATCAAACACAAGCATATCAATCAAGTAATACTTATATAAATAAAGATGAACTAAATAAACAATATGGATATTTAGGTTTAATATTTAAAGAAGATACTAGAGAAGGTGTAGTTGATTATTTAGTTGAAAGAAAAAAATTAGAAAAAGAAAGAGCAGATATTATTTCAAGAGGACCAGATGGTAAGTTAGCTAAAGGTTTTTTCTTTTTAGAATCTCTTGCTACAGGTTTTTTAGATCCGATAAATATTGGAGCTTCTTTTATACCTGTTGTCGGTCAAGCAAGATTTGCAAACATGGTTGCTCGTTCTGGCAAAAATGTAGCTAGAATGAAAAAAGGTTTTGTAGAAGGTTTGGTTGGTAATGCTGCTGTTGAACCTCTTGTTTATTCTGTAGCTAAATCAGAACAAGCAGATTATGATATGTATGATTCTTTTACAAACATAGCTGTAGGTGGTTTTATAGGTTCTGCAGCTCATGTTGGTTTTGGTAGAATAGGAGATTACCTTGCAGAAGTAAGAGGTAAGCCAAATATTTATCAAAGATTAGCAGCAATCTCACCAGAAAATCAACAAGCATTATTAAAACATTCTGTTGGTAGAGTTGTAAGAGGAGAAAAAGTAGATACTGGAAATGTTATAGTTGAAAAAACTAGAGTAGGTGATGAACAGTTAAATAAAATAGATGATCAAATAAAAGAGTTTAAAACTTTATATAAAAATTCTTTAGAAAGTGGTGATAGAAAATCAGCAAAAATATATTTACAAAATATTAGAAACTTACAAAAAACAGAAAGAGATATATTTGAAGCTAAAAGAAGAGCTAATGATGAAGCTAAATTAGCAGAACAAACTGGAACTAATACAAGTAATAAGAAAAAATTAACAGAGCAAGAACAAATAAGAATAGAAAAAAACACATTAGAATTAACTAATGAAGCAGAAAATATAAGTTTAAGAAACACACAACAACAAAAACAGTTAGATGTTAAAGATCAAGATTTAGGTGAAGAGTTTGTTGCAGACAAAGCTGAAATTAAAAAAATAGATGAATCTATAAAAAACAAAACTACTGTTAGAGAAGCTATAGAAGCTGGAACTAATTGTACTAAAAGGAACTCGTAATGGTAGATATAAAAACAATTAGTAAATGTTTTAAAGAAGTTAAAAGATTAACTGGTGATCTTTTGCCAGACGAACAAATAAATCAAATTTTAGATGAAGCTAAAATAAAAATTGAAGAAAACAAATTTCAAGATTTAGAATCAAAAACAGACAAAGTATTAGCACAAGAAATTATTGATAAGTTTGAATATGAACAAGTTCGTAAAAAAAGAAATATAGCTGAAAATAATTTAAAAGCATTAGACACTTATCAAAAAGTTATTGATGCTGTAGATTTATCAGAGGGAAGAATATCTCCTATAGAAGCTGTATCAGCAATATTAGTTGGTATGCAAAAATTTTCTAAAATTACTAGAGATTCTATTGGTGGGAGACAAGAAGCATTAGAAGATGTTTTAATAACAAAACTTATTAGAAAAATTAATGAAATAAGTGATACTGCTTTTAAAGACTTATCTGATGGTAAAATGGATGTAGAAATTATGAATGAAATGATTGGTATACCTACAGGTATAAAAGATGCAGCAGAAATTGCTAAAGTATTAAAAGATTTTCAAGCTGAATTAAGAATAGTATTAAATGATTTAGGAGCTAACATAGGAGAGTTAGATGATTGGATTACAAAAATGTCTCACGACACCGAAAAAATGGCAAGAGCAGATATAGGTTCAAAATTAGTTGAAGATAATAGATATGCTTGGAGAGAGTATATAAAAAGTAGATTAGATTTAAAAAGAACTTTTAAGGATGTAAATGATCCTATAAAAATTAATGAAATATTAGACAGTATTTATGATAGTTTAATGTCTGGAGACCACCTTAAATATACTGGTGTAGATAGTATATACGCAACAAAAAATGTTACTAATCGTTTAAATGCAGCAAGAGTTTTACATTTTAAAAATCCAACAGCTAGACAAGAATACAACATAAGATTTGGACAACCCTCTTTAAAAGAAAGTGTATTTAGCACATTAGCTACAAGTGCAAGAAATATTGCTTTAATGCAAGAATTAGGAACAAATCCTAAAGATACTTTAAATAAAGTTTTATCTTTATTAAAAAAAAAATACAGACAATCAGATCCTAAAATAGTTTCACAATTAAATTTTAAAACTTTTGCAAATCAATTCGCTGAATTAGATGGAAGTATAAATGGTGTTGCTAATGATCTTTTAGCAAGAGCAGGTATGGTTGTAAGATCAACTGGTAATATGGCTAGATTAGGTATGGCTAGTGTATCATCATTTGGTGATTTAGCACAATACATGGGAACTACAAGTTTTCAAGGAAGAGGATTATTAAGTGGTTTATTTGAAGCCTTAAGTGGATTATTTGGAGCAAATGATAGAGCTGCAATGGAAGTTTTACAAATTACCAGTAACTCTGTTGCTGCAACTGCTTTTAGAGGAAATATTTATGGTGCGGCAGATGATACTTGGGGAAGAATGGGTAGATTACAAAATACATTTTTTAAATGGAATGGTATGAATGGTTGGATTGCAAGTTTAAAAAGTTCAATGGCACTTGGTTTAGCAAGACATTATGGAATGTTAGCTGATACAAAATTTTCAGATTTAAGTATAAGAGAACAAAATTTTTTAACCTTATATGGCATTGATGAAGGTAAGTGGGATATGCTTCGTTCAATTGAAACTTTAGCAGTTGATAATAAAAGATATTTAACAGCAGAAAGTGCTGATAATATATCTGATAGTTTTATTACTGCTTATGTTGGTAGAAAATTAAGTGCAAGAGAGATTAGAAATTTTAAAAGAGATTTACAATTAACATGGAAAAATGTTTTATCAGATCAAGGTAAACATGGATCACCAGAGCCAGATGCTGCGGTTAGAGCTATAACAAATCAAGGTTTAGAAAAAGGTACTCCAATGGGAGAAACTATAAGATTTATTATGCAATTTAAAAGTTTTCCTATTAGTATGTGGGTAAAAATTATTGGTAGAGAAAGATTTTCTTATGGACCAAATGAAAGTAATCTTGCAAAAATTGGTGGTTTATCAAGTATTTTAATATTAGGTACTTTCTTTGGTTATTTATCAATGTCTGTAAAAGATATGCTTCGTGGAAGATCACCAAGAGATCCCAAAAATAAAAACACTTTATTACAAGCATTTGCACAAGGTGGGGGTGCTGGTATTTATGGTGATTTTTTAATAAGTGAAATACAAAATGAATATGGCAATGGTATCTTTGAAACTATACTTGGACCAACAGCTTCTGATACAAAAAAATTACTTGATGTAGTAACAACAATGAATGAGCCTAAAAAAGCAGGTAAAAAATTTTTTGAATTAATAGAAGGACATACACCATTTTTAAACCTATATTATACTAAAGCTGCCTATGATTATCTGATTGGCTATCAAATTAAAGAATTACTTGATCCGGGATATTTTACTAGGATGAAAAACAAACATGAAGAAAAAAGAGGTCAAAATTACTATTTAAAACCCGGTTCTATTATACCGGATATAAACTAATAAAAAGTAGAAAATAAAATGAAAAAGCATTATAAACAAGAATATTTATTTACAAAACCCCTAACAAGTAATAAAGGTTTTTAAGTTATGACAGTATCAAGCACAACAGTAAAAAATTCGTATTCGGGTAATTCAAGCACAACAGCTTTTGCCTATACCTTTAAAATATTTGCAGACACAGATTTACAAGTAATTATCAGATCCTCTGCAGGAACTGAAACAACCAAAACTCTAACCACGCACTATACAGTATCTGGTGCTGGAGATGCGTCAGGTGGAAATGTTACATTTACATCTGGGAATACTCCTGCAACTGGTGAAACAGTTGTTATTAGAAGAGGTGTTCCGCAAACTCAAGCTATAGATTATATAGCTAATGATCCATTCCCTGCGGAATCACATGAAGAGGGTTTGGATCGTGCAACTATGACTATCCAACAGATGCAAGAGGAATTAGATAGATCGTTTAAAGTTTCAAGAACCAACACAATCGCATCACCAGAGTTTACTGATAATGCTACAATAAGAGCAGACAAAGCATTAGGTTTTGATAGTTCTGGTAATTTAACAACTATTGCAAATTTTTTACCTGCTGGTGGAGATAGTGCTTTATTTCAATATTCAACAACAACAGCAGATGCAGATCCCGGAAATGGATTTTTCAGATTAAATAATGCAACAATATCTAGTGCAACTGAAATGTACATAGATGATTTAGAATTTAATGGTACAGATGTTTCGGCATGGGTACAAAGTTGGGATGATGTTGCAGGTAATGATACTAACAGAGGTAGAATAAGAATATCAAAAGCAGAAAGTTTAGATACTTGGATGGTATTTAAAGTTACTGGTGCAATTACAGATGCAACTGGTTATTCTAAAATAACTTTATCTTATATTGATACTGCTGGTACTTTTACTAATGAAGATAAAGTATTTATTTCTTTTGTAGCATCTGGTGAAGATGGTGCAATACCCGGATATTTTTATAAGTTTGATACAGGTACATCTGATGCTGATCCCGGTGCTGGAGAGATAGCATTTAATAATGGTACATACGCATCTGCTACAGAAATTTATATTGATGATGCTGATTCTAATGGAGTAACTGTATCTGCAGATATTTTAACTTGGGATGACAGTAACTCTACTATTAGAGGTAACTTAATGATCTATGACATTAATGATAGATCAACTTATGCAAGATTTAATATAACTGGTGCTTCTACAGATGCTTCTGGTTATGTAAAATTAACAGTTACTCATGTAGCAAGTAACAACACATTTAGTGCTGCTGACGAACTATCAGTACATTTTTCAAGGTCTGGTAACAAAGGAGACACAGGTACAACAGGGTCTACAGGATCAACTGGTTCTACAGGTGCTACTGGAGCTGCTGGTACAAACTCACAACTTGCAATGACTTTTAGTAATTCAACTTCTGATGCTGATCCGGGTGCAGGTAAAATAGCTTTTAACAATGGTACACTATCAAGTGTTTCAATTTTATATGTAGATGATGCAGATGATGCTAGTGCAGACATATCTTCATTTGTACAATCTTGGGATGATGTAACAAACACTACTGCTAGAGGTATTGTAACTGTAACTAAAGAAGGTACACCATCTACTTATGCTTTATTTAAAGTATCTGGTGCTGTTACAGACGCATCAGGATATACAAAAGTTCCAGTAACTCATGTAGTATCAAGTGGTACATTTTCTAATGCAGATGGTGTTGGAGTTCACTTTAGTTATTCTGGAGCAGATGGTTCAGATGGAGACATGACTAGCTTTACATTAGCTGGTACAAGTGGTTCTAATCAAACAATAACAAATGGTAACACAGTAACAATAGCAGCAGGGTCTGGGATTACGACTACTGGTGGTTCAACAGATACAGTAACGATAGCTGTAACTGATGATCCAACAGCACTTGCAATCGCACTCGGCTAGTATATAAGGAGAAAATAGGAGATATAAATGGCAAATACTTTCAAGGCAATCAACTTCGCAGCAGAACCAGCTTCGGCAGGTACACCTTATATTATGTATACAGCAGCAGGGAGTACAACTACTGTAGTTCTTGGCTTGATACTTGCTAACATACATACAACTGCAATTACAGCAGAAGTAGAATTAGTTTCTACAACATCAAATAGAGGTGGAAATAATAATGTTAATAATGGAACATCATTATTAGTTAAAGATGTGAGCATCCCTAGCGGATCTTCACTTGAGATTTTATCTGGCTCTAAAGTTATTTTAGAAGCTGGAGACAAAATACAAATTGATTGTTCTATTGCTGATAAAATTTCTGGTACACTATCAGTAATGGAAATTACATAGGAGTTTTAATTGGCTTATATTGGAAACAAACCAGCTAACAAAGCAGTAGTTGCAAGTGATCTTGATCCAGCAGTTATTACTGGTCAAACAGCTTTAGCAACTTCTCCTGCTGATACAGATGAATTTTTAATTAGTGATGCTGGTACTCTTAAAAGAATAGATGCAAGTTTAGTTGGTGGTGGTGGAATTACAGTTGCTCATCAATGGAGAGTTACAGCAGATTTTACAGGTACTCAGGCTCCAATAGCTTCTAACTGGGAACAAGCTGATACTTATGGATATGGTGGAATTGGTACTGCTATGTCTCAATCTTCAGGAATTTTTACTTTTCCATCAACAGGAGTTTATTTAATTACTGCTAATTCACTTTGTTATTATACTGGTCCAGTAAGATATTGGAGATTAGATTTAGAAACAACTACAGATAATTCTAGTTATAATGTTTTTGCAAGAGCATATGGAAATTTATATGGTAGTCCGAGTGCTTGGTATAGTAGTGCTGAAACTAAAGCTATGTTTGACGTTACAAATACATCAACTCACAAAGTAAGAATGTCTGTTACACCAGAAGATTCAAGTACAGTTTTTGCAGCAGACACTTCATCAAATGGTACTTTTTTTACATTTATAAGATTAGGAGATACATAAAATGAATGATCAACAATGGTTAAGTAGAGCATTGGCATTAATGCACAGTGGTCAATGGTTTGGTTGGAAAAAAGATTGGACAGGATCACATAGAATATCTTATGAAAATATTATTGTACATGATAACTCAATTACAAAACCAACAGAAGCTAAAATAAATGCAAAAATACAAGAATTAAAAAATGCAGAAACACAAAAAGAAAATGATAAATCATCTGCACAAAACAAATTAAAAGCATTAGGATTAACTGATGCAGAAATAGAGGCATTGTAATATGGCATATATAGGTAGAGAACCACAAGTAGGAAATTTTCAAGTTTGTGATAACATTACAGTAGTCAATGGTCAAGCTGCATATACTATGCAAGTAGATTCAGTTAATGTATTTCCAGAAACTGCTAATCATTGTTTAGTATCTTTAAATGGAGTTTTGCAAAAAAGTAGTGGAACTTCTCCATCTTTTACAGTATCAGGTTCTACAATTACCTTTGCATCAAACCTAGTTACAGGTGATGTTATAGACTTTATTCATATACTAGGTTCAGTTCTTGATCTTGGTGTACCTAGTGATTCTACAGTAACAAATGCTAAAACAAATTTTGTATCAACATCAAGTGCTGCAGGATTGCAGATAAAAGGAGATGGTACAACAGATGGAACTTTACAATTAAATTGTTCACAAAACTCACATGGAATTAAATTAAAATCTCCACCACATAGTGCAAGTGCTTCATACACTTTAACTTTTCCAAATAATGATGGAGATGCTAATCAATTTTTACAAACAAATGGTTCTGGTGTTTTATCTTTTGCTGCTGCTGGTGGTGCTAACACTCCAGCATTTTTTGCTCAATCTACAAATTCAGAAGATAATACAGATATTTCAGATAACACTTTAACTAAATTAACATTATCAACAGAAGTTTTTGATAGTGATAATACCTATTCGTCTAATAAATTTACTCCAGGAGTTGCTGGAAAATATATGATTACTGCAAAAGCTAGTGCTATAAATATGGTTGATAATAGTTATGTTCGTTTAGCTATCTACAAAAATGGTTCTATAATGGAAGCAGCTAATGGAGCAGCATATGGAGTTTATACTTCATATTTTAATCCTGGAACTAATGGTGGTGCTGGTGCGCAAACTATGACACTTAACGCAATAGTAGATGCAGATGATGACGATTATTATGAATTATATGGTGCAAAAAATGATGGTGGAAACACTGGTGGTCTTTATGACAAATATTTTGGAGCATATAGAATAATATTATAGGAAAAATTATGGCTAGATTAAATACAAAAGTAAAATTATATTTAGAGGCAAACTCTAAAACTTGGGAAGAAGAACAAAACAATATTATTCTTCAAAATAATTCTGATGGTAATGGTGATTATATTGCATCTTGGAATGTATCGGGTTTAAATAAACCTACTGATGCACAATTATCAGCTTTAGATAATAATGGAGATGTATCAGAAAGAAACAATCAAGTTATATTAACAAGAAAAAAATTATATGGTTCTTGGGATAAACAATTAGAAGAAATTAATGAACAAGGTATTGATTCTTGGAAAGCAAGAATAGCACAAATTAAATCAGATAATCCAAAGGAGTAAGACATGGCTCTACTCTTTGCTAACAACAACTCCTTATCAGCAATCACAGCTAAACCAAGTGGTTTAAGTGGTGGAGCTATGAACCTTATCTCTACACAAACTGCATCAAGTTCAGCTACAATATCTTTTACATCTGGTATTGATGATACTTATGATGAGTATGTTTTTAAGTTTTATAACATACACCCAGCTACTGATAACACTAAACTTACATTTAATGGTTCAATAGATTCTGGTTCAAACTATAATGTTACAAAAACAACATCAGCATTTTATTCTTATCATGCAGAAAATGATGTAGGTTATGGTTTAGGATATTATGCATCAGAGGATTTAGCACAATCAACATCTTTCCAACCTCTAATAGTTGCTTCAGGAAATGCAAATGATGAATGTGGTAGTGGATATTTACATCTTTTTAATCCAAGTTCTACAACATTCGTAAAACATTTTATATCAAGAGGTAATGCGTATTCAGGAGATTATTCACAAGAAGTGTATATAGCTGGATATGCAAACACAACAAGTGCAGTAAATGCAGTTCAATTTAAGATGTCATCTGGCAATATAGATAGTGGAGTAATAAAATTATATGGCATTAGTTAAGTATAACAACAATAGCATAAGTGCTGTAACCTCTGCTGCTTCAATACCAAGTGGAGCTATGACACTTATTAAAACTTTAACTGCTAGTTCTAGTTCTACATTGTCATTCGTAGATGGAAGTTCAGATGTAGTCTTGGATAGCACATATCCTATTTATTTATTTAAGTTTATTAATATACATCCAGCAACAGATAGCGCTCAATTTAAATTTAATTTAAGTACAGATACTGGAAGTAATTACAATGTTGCAAAAACAACAACTTTTTTTAAAGCATATCATGCTGAAGATGATGCTGGATCAGCTCTTGCTAATGAACCATCAGATACTTTAGCAAATGGTACAGGATCACAAGTTATGGGATCTGTTATTGATAATGATAATGATGCTTGTTGGGATGGTATGATGTATTTATTTAATCCATCATCTACAACTTTTGTAAAGCATTTTATATCAACAGGTGCTTCTCTTGGTTCTACAAAATGGTCATATAATGATTTTGTTGCTGGATATGGAAACACAACATCAGCTATTGATGCTGTTCAATTTACTATGTCATCAGGCAATATAGATTCTGGCAAAATAAAACTTTATGGAATAAAGGATAGCTAATGTCTATTGTAAAATTAAATAATAATGGAGTAAAGAACGCAACTGCTTTTGGTTCTATAACTGGATTAGGCAGTATGACATTTATTAAAAAGCTAACAGCTTCTAGTTCTGCAACTTTATCTTTTGTTGATGGCTCTAGTGGAGTTACTTTAGACAATAGTTACAAGGAATATTTATTTACATTTAACAATATTCATCCAGCAACTGATGGATCAACTTTTCAATTTAACATGAGTATAGATAGTGGAAGTAATTACAATGTTGCTAAAACTTCATCATCAATATTAGTTTATCATTTTGAAAATGATGGCGCTGCTGGATTACAATATGATGCTAACAGAGATTTAGCACAAGGTACTGGGTTTCAAGATATTACAGAACAGCAAGATAATGATAATGATAGTAGCGCATCAGGAACTTTACATTTATTTAATCCATCTAGCACAACATTTGTTAAACATTTTATAACTGATTCATCAATGGTAAGAGATGGTGCAAAATTATATGCTACTAAAAATGCTGGATATGGAAATACAACAAGTGCAGTAGATGCAATTAGGTTTCAAATGAGTTCTGGCAACATAGATGCTGGAGATATTTGCCTTTATGGTATTGCTTAACAATTAACAATGGAGTATAAATAATTATGGCAAGACACCACAATATAAATGGGAACATAGTTCCTTTCACAGCAGAAGAAGAAGCAGCTAGAGATGCTGAAGAAGCACAAGCTGTAATAGACGCACAAACTAAAAAAGATGCAGAGGATGCCAAGAAAGCTAGAATAGAATCTGCTAAAACTAAACTACAAGATTTAGGTCTAACACTAGACGAAGTTAAAGACGCATTTAACATTTAATAATGAAATTTGTGTTGATGTTGTCAGTATGTTCATTTGTTACAGGAGAATGTAAAGATCCAGTTACTTATGGTCAAACATTTGACACATGGAAACAATGTGCCATAGTAGCTTTAGATACAAGTATAAAATATTTAGAAGCTATGGATAGTAATACAGTAAATGAACTTCAGCTATCAACTCAATACAGTTGTAAAACACAAGATACAATATAATGGCTAAAAATTCTGCAATAGAAAGAATAGAATCACACGAAAAACTTTGTCGTATCATGCAAAAACAAACTCACCAAAAAATTAACAATATAGAATCAGAAATTAAAGATATTAAAAGACATATGTATTATGCTATGTC
>Ga0208157_1000908_pt1 | contig 14593 bp, 23 predicted proteins | sample 5_EtaG_FD_184077 | JGI IMG/M metagenome (GOLD analysis project Ga0208157, IMG submission 184077) | Marine viral communities from the Subarctic Pacific Ocean - 5_ETSP_OMZ_AT15132 metaG (SPAdes) (version 2) | ecosystem: Environmental > Aquatic > Marine > Oceanic | place: Pacific Ocean | collected...
CATAGCTCCTCCTTTTGCCATACCCTTTTTCTTCATTACGCCTCCTTTAGCCATGCCCTTCTTTTTCATAGCACCACCTTTTGCCATGCCTTTTTTCTTCATAGCACCACCAACAGCGTAACCCTTCTTCTTCATGGCTCCACCACCACGCATGGTTTGCTTCTTCATAGTGGTTCTACCACCTGCTGCCATACCCTTTTTCTTCATAGCTCCACCTTTAGCCATTCCTTTTTTATTTCTTTTCATCGGCATATCTTATCTCCTTAGCTTGTTGTTACCGTGACAATGCCAACCAGACCAAAGATTGGCGATATTTTTAGATCGAAGTCGTCAAACTGAGCAACACCAACAGATAACTCTAAAGGCTCTGTTCGGTCTGGTCTTGCATCAATTATGGACTGAGGGTCGTCACTCTTTATCAAACCGACAAAGTTCTGTGGATGATCTGGGTCAACCACATCTCTTCCAACCTTCAAACCATTTTTTTTACCATTGGTAAACTCGTGTACAAGGTCTGCCACAGGATATCGAAAACCTGTTCTATCGCATATTCCAAAGGCATATTTTCCTCTAGCGTAAGCCATCAGACACTCGTGAAGAATGTGTTATAGGGAACGAACTTTATAGAGGCTGTCTCTGTGTCTTCCCCTGCTGCTAATTCAAACTGAAACTCATACTCTTGTTTTAACGCTTGTACTCTATCAGCCACTTCTGGCTTTTTCATAGCTATGTAGTATGCCAACCCTGCAACAAGACACGGTACAAAGCGTGGTGGAACATGACTTGTTGTGGTTCCTGATATACCAGAGGCAATACTATCGATGCCCTTTAGCCTAAAAAAGGCTAACGTGTACGTTGTGTCTGGAACTGGATGCAACGTGACTGTCGTAGAGCCTGCTAGTCTTTGTACAAATATCTGTGTTGGCTTACCTTGTGTATTCTTGTTTGATTTCTGGGCAAACGTGGAAACACTTATTCTACTCAAATTGGTATCAAGCTGTGATGTTCCTGTACCTGTTCTTATAGTATGCTCAATAATGTCTATAGTATCGGTTGGTAAAGTATATGTGGCTGTGCCTGATGATAGAGACAATGTTCCAGATTCTATAGTAAAAAGGTTTATACCTCTGTTTTGCCACTCTAATGTTAATATTTGAAAGCTCCGTCTAGCCGTCTTTAAGTCATAGCCAGAACGCATTTCAAGCCCTGCTCTTTCAAAGGCTTCCTCAAATAACTCTGGTAAATCTGGTGTTACAACTGCCATTAGAGCCTCCAATCTATTCTATTTATAATATTATTCATCATTCTTTTCAATCACTAATGGCTTACAATGGGCTGAGTAGGTATTTCTTGTTTGTTTTTGGTTGTAAATATTTATCTTATCGGCATACCAACTGCACCTATCAATACTACCATATTGTAAAGATTCATCATATATTTCTGATCCCTCTAAGATTACTAAAATAAATACTAGTGTTTTCATTTGAAGCTATCATTTAAGGAGTCAACAACACTATCAATATTTGGTTCTTTACCATTAGGATCATACTTACACCTGAACTCTACAGGACATTCCCCCTCAACAACTAAAGTATATGTATTATTAGCTCCTCTGTATAAACACACTTGCTGTCCATTCTTTGCTTTTTTTCTTTTATATCGTCTACACGTTACATACTTTGGGTCTTCTCTAATCCCTTTTCTTATCTCTTGCTCCCATGTCCAGTCACTAAGTTTCTTTAAAAAACAGGTGAAACATTGCTTAATGTTTTCTGATTTAGCGAGATAAATAATATCCCCATCAATACACATCCACTCAAATGTCTCTTGTCCTCCGTCTTTACGAACACACTTACTTTGTAAGGCTTGACAACATGAAAGCATTTGCTTTTGCTTCAAACCATCCACGGTCAATCCCCATGAGGGAGTAAACGAAAAGACCAAGAACAGCCAAGCCAACAGTAAAAACAATAACAAGTACAACGATGCCAATGACTTTTTCTCTAAATATCTTCCTGTCATATATTTCTTTCTGTCTTCTCTTTCGTATCTGACCTTCCATGCGAAGAAGTTCATCCCAAGCTGCTGTTCCGTGTGTGAATTTGATGAACTGTTGCAACTCATAGCGTTGTTCTTCAAGACGTTTTTTGGCAGTAAAGGCTTCTATTGCTTCCTGCTCAATACTTCCTCCACTAAACACTTTACGAAACATGGTAGGGTTTTTGGCAGAGTTATGTGCTGCATCCACATCACTAACAGCACCCATCCACCTAGAGAGGTCTTGCGACATGGCTTCTAGTTCTTTACCTGCTGCAAAAGCTCTCTTGATACCATTAAAGGCTGTGCTTGCTGTGGCAACAGCAGCCGAAATAGTTACTGGATCGAACACGTTAGTACGTTTTACGCATCTTCAGAGTTACTGTATAGGTATCAGCACTAGAGTGACCTACAGTAGTAAAATCAATATCACCTGTCTTTCCAGACCCTGCGTTATTTCTTAAACCACCAAACTCACTATAGTCATGATGACCACTCTGATTTTCACCTAACTCTATAATAAAAGCATCGGATGTTGCATCAAAAAACAACTGAACCTTCATGCCTATGCACTGCCACCAGATTTTCTCTATGGCAACACTCGTACAAGTATTGCCATTTATATCTGTGTTCAATGCACTGACATCGACCTTTTTAACTGCTGATTCGCCTGAGCCATCAGAAATATTTGTGAACTTCATAATAACGTGCTTGTCGCCATCAAAAAGGGTTTGTGATGTTACTGCATCAGCCATTTTTTACCCCCTTAGAATACTGAGTATTCTAGTTCAACTGTAAATCTTCCTGCTGTTATATCAGCATTAACAGTGGTTGTAGCTCTGGCATATAGATGCACATTTGCAACAGCAGCCGTTACATTTGGCACAAAGATGTGATAGTTACCTGCTGAATTATTGAAGTTAACATCAATCTCTGTAATAGACTGCGTGGCACTTAATTGCTCGTGAAAGGCTGTTACACCTGCACCTACAATCTCTGTACCTGTCACACCTGCGTTTGTAGCTGTACCAGATGTTGCACTTAAAGCTAGGTTACCTGCAAGTGTTTGACCTGCTGCTGTAGTAATCCCAATTAACGCTCTGTGTACAAATATCTTTGATGGTGTCACCAGATCGTCAGGAGCATCTACGTTTAATGTTCCTAACTCTACAAGACAGTCACCGTCTGCATATGCTGTTGCAGCAGCGTTTGTGCTTGCAAGAGTTCCTGCGAAAGACTGTATCTTTCTTGTACCCATAGAAATGAGTTGACCTGTTGAGTTTACAGAAAAACCTGTTTCTGTAATTGCACCTGTGGTGCTACTTTTATTGATTGTTTTAAATCCACCAGTTGTTCTGATAGGACCTGAAAATGTTGAATTGCCCATGTGTATCTCCTTGTTTTGGCAAATGTCAGCTTACGCTGTCAAGGTAATAATGTGTGGGGGTGAAGAAGGATTAGAAAAACACCCCCACATAGCTAGTTAAGCAGCTCCTGTTGAACCGTAAATTCCAAGTGGATCAGATACACCGAAAGAGTATCTCTCTCTCGCCTTGTATCTTACGTTTCCAGTGTTGAAATCACCGTCCATGCCAGTCGCCATAGGAGTTCTAACGAAATGTTTCATTCCGTTTGGAACATCTGTGATGATGAAGAAAGCATCATTGTCTGTTAGATAATGGTTAACAGCAAAGCCCTCTGGGATAGACCCATTAGACTTGATAGCGTTAATGTCATTATCAGCAGTTCCTGTTCTGAAATCTGTTTGTAGCAATCTTGTTGCTGTAAACATCAATGCAGGGGGAACAATCAGCTTCCTTGGTCTTGCTGCAATCAATAGACCTCTTTCATCCACAAACGCTGCAATGTCGATCACTGCTTGTTCGAGAGATGTTTCGTTAAGGTCTGCTGCTACTGATGGTTGGTTTCTGTTATTACCACCTGCCACGGTTCCGTGGGAGGCACTAAATAAAAACGCTCCATCACCAGAAGTGAATGTATCAAAACCAGTGTTTAGAAGTGACGCTGCTTTTGTTTGCTTGGTATACGCCATAGCTCTAGCAAGAGCCTTTGTATAACGTGCCGATAGGCTGTCATACAAATTGTCTTCCATAGCTTCCTCTGTAATAGAGAAACCCATAGCCACTGTCTCGTGATTAAAACGAGCAGTGAAGGACTCTTGTGCTACATCGTAAGAGATAGATGCACCTTCCTGTTTAACAGGAGCTGCACCGAACCCACTTAGCTTTACTTCTTCCTCAAAACTTCTATCGGAGTTTTCAGTTTCGTAAATATCAGCGTGTTCATTCTCATAACCGTCATACTCTAGTCCAAACAGTGCGTTTAAACCTGGGAGTAACTCTTTTAAGAGATTTGCTCTACTCATAACAGCCATGATTAGCCTCCTCCTGGTGCGTTGCCAGAAACAACACCTACACCTAGTTGATGTCCTGTGTTGAACTTACAAAGCATTATTGGGAATGATGTTCCTCTTTCGTCACCATCGTGACCTCCAAGAAAATCAACAATCCTTACTGGTAAGGCTGCGGTAACTGCTGTTGTGCTAATATCAATACTAACACGAGACATACCAAACGTAGCACTTGATGCTGTTTGCTCTAACTCTACGTTAGCACCAAGATCATCATCAGTTACTGCACCGTCTGCTTGTACAGCAAACAGAATGTTTGGATCATCAGCAACGTAAGCCATACCACTGGTATGTGCTGCACCTGACCATTGTTGTGAAAATGTAAGTTGCTTAGTGCTTACATCTATATAACGACAACCAAGAAAGATACCAATGGGCGTTGCTGCACTTGTACCTGTATCTTTGGCTATCGTGGTTGTGGCTCCATCGTCATTTAGCTTGACGACATCACCGTAACAAATCCTTGTAGATTGAGATGATAGGATAGGATACTGACGAAAACCACCAGTGTATTCGCCACCTAATGTTCCTACTGGTCTTAACCCAAAAGGAGCAGATATGCTAGACATATGTCTACCTCCATTAAGTTGTTCGAGTGCTTCTTTCTGGTTTCAGAATTGGCATTCGAGGATCATTGTTACGCAAGTAAGAGTTGTCCACAGATTCCATTTGCCTATTAGCCATGTCTTTGTGGGCTTGTCTACGAGCTTTTACTTTTTCGGTTGCTATGCTACAGAGTAGCTGACCACCAATTTCAATATTGTCTTTCCAACGAGAATCGATGTCAGACATAACGTGATTTAATTCAGGATGATCTTTAGCTAATACAGGTGTCCAACCTTCACGAAACCTTGCAGATACATTAGGGTTATCTGATTGACCCATTATTGCTGTTCGTATGTAGCGAAACTCAACTCCTGGTATGGGGTTGGGCATCGGTAGCAATGTAGGTCTTTCCCAAGTCTTTTTGCGAAATTCCATTTCGCGTGTTTCGTTGTCTCTTTGTTGTCTGTCAGCCATTTACTTGATCCTTCATTAGTTGCGCTGCATATTGCTCTTTAGTGAGTCCCAAGCGTCTAGCGAGGTTCACTTGGGTTGAGGTCAGTCGCACTGTGCGTGGTTTTTTTGCACTCCGTTTAGTGGGGGCAACCACGTTGCCAGTTTGACTTTGTTGCGTTTCCTCATCTTCATTAACATCGTCAAACTTGTCTGGAAAAACTTTTCGCATCTCCGTATCTATCTCTTTATAATACTCTTCGCTGTCTCCGACAACACCTTTTTTTACCAACTCCTCATGAATACCAAAAGCATACGAAGTCATTCGGCTATCTTTGTTAAACCATGTGTTGTCATTTGCCCAGTCCAAGGCTCTCTGACTTACCTGTGGTTTCTGGGGTTGCTGAGGTATTGGCTTAGTTTGTTCTACCCTTGGCTCAGGTTGTTTTGGTGGAGTATAAGTGTCAACACGATATTTTTCGTTTTGTATCCTAGCTAACTCAGAAGACGCATCAGCAAGTTTATCTGGATCGCCTGATTCGTAAGCATCTTTATAGTCTATCTTAGCTTTTTCAAGCTGTGCATCCACTCTGCCTTTAGCTTGATTTATTAAAACGCTCTCACCATCGGATAAACTTTTACGAAGATCATCGTTTTCTTTCTGAAGTTTCTTAGCGTAGGTAAGTGCCTCTTCTCGTAAACGAGAGGCTTCTTCTTTGGCTCTACGCTCTTCATGATACTCATACTTTAGTTCCTTGATGCGCTTTTGAACCTTATCGCTATAGTTTTTGGCTTCGTCTTCTTCGCCTTCCACTTTAGGTTGATTATCTTCTTTTCTCTTTGGAACTCTATCTTCCTCAGGTCTGTCATCAACAATCTCAACTTCAAAGGAAGTATCATCCTGTTTTTTTGTTTCCACAGGCTTGTCTTCACCAAAGTCTAAATCCTGTTGATTATCCTGATCTTCTATTTTTTCTGCTGCTTCACTCATATCCTTTTATATCCTCTTGGATCATCGACAACGGCTTCAACCGTATCGTCATTGATTAATCTAAATTCCTGTGAATGTATTTTAAATCGAGTGCCTGAATATGATCGAAAAATCACAAAGTCACCCTCTTTGCACCACGGTCCTGTTGGAAATTTTTTTTCGTCCTTATAGGCATCTGGACCCATGCTTACAACAAAACCTATGATCGATGCTATACCTTCAGCATCTCTCAATGAATCAGGCATATACACGCCACCTTCGGTTTTCTCGTCTACTTCAACTGGGGATATTAAAAGTCTGTAGCCTTTTGGTTCAGGCATTTTGGAAGCAATTTTATCGTCAGTTTCCTTCTTTACAGCTTGATACATTTTAACCTCATGCAGTGATTTAGGCTCACAGTTGCCTTGCGTTTAAATACGTTAAGATTATTTAATCCTCAATAGCTTTTTTTTGCAAGTCTAAAATTTCTTGCTCTACTTTGAGTAATCCTCTGTATTCACCAACCATTGAAGTGTATTCATCGAAGGTTTTTGCCCCTCCCATACATAAATGTTCCTGTATTTGGGTCTTTTGATCACCTATTCTCTTAATAATCAGGGTATATTCGTTATTCATCGGCTGTTAAGTCTTTTGCGAGACTTAATCCTATGTCTACACCTTCTTTTATGGCTTTTTTCTCCGCTTTATCAGCCTCCGTAGCCACCTGAACACCTAATTTAGCCCCCTGTATCTTCTCATTTGACTTGGTTTTCTGTACATCAGTCTGTAATTTAGCGATATCAAGCTGTTTCTTGTGTTCAAACTCAGCTTCTTTCAAGGCTAACTCTCTTTGCTGTATAATTGTTAGTGGGTCTTGCTGTTTTTTCATCGCTTCAGCCTGTGCCATCTCTGCCTGACCTTTTTGCAACACTTTAGCTGCAGCCTCTGCCGTTAGTTTTGATAATTCTTCCTCTACATCCTCTGGTAAAGGCTTATCTTCGTCTGGCATCTCCACACCTAGCTGCTTTTCTATCTCTTTTCTATACTGAAATGCAACGTGTTCAGTAATATGAGCTGACAAGGCATTCTGGATAGCAGACGCAAAGGGCGATTGACCAATGATTTGCTGTATTTTTGGGTCTTGAGCAGCAGCAGTATGTACAGCAATGTGGGCTTCATGGTCTTGATACTTGAACGCCTTGACAGGTTCTTGCTTCATGATCGCCATGTTTTCTGTTACTGGATCATTCGGCTTTATATCGTCTGGTAGTTTGATGATATCGGCTGCATCTTTTATTCCCAACACTTCGAGCATCTGTCGATGCAGTTTACCCATATCGTATAGCTGTGGTGCTTGTTGGGCTAACTGTAGTGCTGCCTGATATTGTGTTACTCGTTGCGCCATTGTAGAGGCATTCGGATCGGATACTGGGATAACATCCACTCGTCCATCAAAGTCTTCTGTTCGTGAGAAGCTACCCTCTTCTGTTTCATAAGCATACTCTGGAGGCATGAAGTCATGGATACACTTGGCTAATATGCGAAGTTCTTTTTTCAAAGAGGCGTGTAGTCGTGCTTGCACCCCAGACATAACTTTCATGGATCGCTCTAACAAGGCTAGTGTTGTACCAACAGGAGCCTGTGGGTTCATGTTGCCCACTTGCACATCAGCAACGGAGCCTATTCGTCTGCCTTCTTCCACAATATTTCCCAACAACTGGTATAATACTGAGGATGGTTCTTTATAAGGTATAAACGTAATGGAATCTCGTATCGCACCACCAGGGACATCGACATCCCTGAACTCACCAGGCATGAGAGGCGAATCATCCCCTTTAATCCTAAGACCACGAGCTTTAAGACCAGCAGGTAGGTTCGATAAAGTACCTGCATCAATAAGCTGACGCAATATGGACGTAGCCGATTTAGCCAACCCACCAATAAGATGAATAAGTCCTGTACCATAAAAGCCAAGGCTAGGAAGATATCTATAATGAATAAAATGCTGTCGCTTAGTTTTCTTAGGATCGGTTTCATACCAGTTCTTTCTGATCGATAATATGGCTCGTGATGACTTATCTATCGTAATGACGTAGGGTCTTGCTAACCCATCGCTATCCTCAAAAGGCTCTGGCATATCAATATCAACGTGCATCTCAAGGATCGTGTATCTCTCATCGTCTTCATAAACGTGTTCAGCCCCATCCATCTCATCATACTTTTCCTGTATTTCTGATTCGTCTTGCTGTGGGTCTGTTAGCTCAACATCACGATAGAAACCATTCACCATAAGTTCTTTGATTTCATTCTCTGTCTTTTTCATGATGTGCGTATACCGTGGGCAAGACATTAGATCACTTGCACCATAAGAAACCACAAAGTCTTCAGCAGGAACAAACATGGAGCATGGTCTTTCCATAATAGGATCGTAATACACCTTCTTAAAGGCAGAGCCTGCTAAGGGTAAACGAAACAGCATTTGTTCCATTTCATCACGATACTCCGTCATGTCTTCTGTTAGAAGATAATTCATCTCATGTTCAACACGTTGTGACTGTGCTGTTTTTTCTTTTGTGTTTTTGCCAACTATCTTTGTGCGTACAGGTCCTGATGCAGGGAATATCTCTCCCATTGCCTGTGCCTGAAAACGAACAACAGCTTCTGTTAGAAGTGGGTGGAATACACCTGATGCTCCTTGCCACGGCTGAGATCGCTCTTCAATCTTCATGCCCAACAAGTCAAGACCTTTAATGTAAGAACGTGACCATTCGTTTCGTGATGTTCTATCACTCTCAAAGTCATCAATAAGATCAGAAGCCATCTTCTCCAGATCACCGTCTTCCAGAAACTCAGCTAGGTTTGAGTTGTGATCAGCACCAACTAAATCCTCAGTGGCATCCCCTTCAAAGTCAACAATGACACCACCATCCTCTGTTTCTATCGAAACAGCCTCTGGATTTACCACTTCAACTTTTAACTCTTGTTCAGAAGGGTTCTTCTCTATATCAACCTCGAAAGGCTCTAATCGTTTATCAACTACCATGTTAAACTATCTTTGTTGGTTTTAATCTATCTCGTGCAATCATACCACCACCACGCATTTTAACCACACCACCTCTTTTTGCTCCTAAATCAAGATTAGCTCTCTTTTTAAGAGATTCTAAGGCATCTTTTTTCTTGGTTGCTGTATCAACACCAAATGACCTAGCCTTCATAGCATCGGTTCCATAATTAAGAAGAAGACTTTTATCTCTATTTAATTCTTTAATTGCATTATCATAAAGAAGTTGATTTTTAGCTCTTATCTCGCTTCTCTTTGTTTTATCTCTAATTCCTTTTGCTTCAGCAGTTTTTACATTTTTATCTATCTGATTCATAACTTTATTGTATTTATCAGCAGACCTACGAAATACTTTATTTATTTCTTCATCGGTTCCTTTAATGGATGGTTTTGCATCTCTTACTTTTTTTGAATCATATGCCATATTATATTATCTTATGCTAAACTTAGTTCCCTGAGTAGCCATGCCACCACCACGCATCTTCATTACACCACCTGATTTTTTACCAAGTTTCATTTGCTTCATAATCTTATCCATAAACTTAGGGTCTTTCATGTCTAAGGTTTCGCCTCTACCTTTTCCTTTAATCGTGTCTATATTTTTTATTAGCTTTCTTACAGCTTTTGCATCTACGAGGTCTTTTGTCATTGAATTATCTCCTAATAGTATTCCACTGGTCTTCTGTATTTTGGTTCGTCATCCCAGTCATCGCTTTCTGCTCGAACCCATCCACCTTGGCGAAATCTTAACAGAGCCTGTGTGGTACTGTCAACTAAGTCATCGTGATCGCCAGAGGGAAAAGAGGCACATTCCTCTATAACCTCATCAGCCCACCGTGTGGGTGGATACCAAACAGTGCCACTCGAAAACAAATCCGTTACGGCATTTACTCTGGCAATCTTATCGTTACCTCTGGTAGGTGTAAACTCCGTGACAGGTATACCCATAGCACGAAGCTCAAACATCAAAGGCGCACCTGATGCCTTTGCTTCAACAACCATCTGGTCTGGCTCCCATTCCATATATTTGTCATACGCTGCTCGTTTTAATTCTGGAAACTCCAGTTTTGCCTTGAACGAATCAAGCAGTATCAAGTGTGTCTTTTCTATCCCTGTAGTTTCATCAGGATGATAAAACACACCCCAAGTGGTACACGCACTATAGTCACTACGCTCTGTTTTCAGAAACGCTGTATCCCAAGACTGTATTATCGCCTCACAGGGGGGTGGGTTATTGCTATCCCACAATCTCCACCATTCTCGTTTTATTAACGCTCCCTCTTCGGATGTAGGGTTTTGCTGATACTGAGCGTTCCATTTGGCAACTGGCAATTCAGCTTTTAGACTTTCCAACTCCTCTAACTTCCAGAACTCTCCCCACAATGCCTTTCCTGACGGCATGATCGCAGGCAACTCAATAACTTCCCAATCGTCAATCCCTGACTTGTTCTCCATGCTTTTTAGTATCTGACCTGTTAAATCTCTCTTAGCCCATCGTGTCATCACCAAGATAATCGCACCACCTGGTTGTAATCTCTGCCGTGGTCCTGAAGTATACCATTCGTACACCTTGTCATACACCTCTGGGTTATACTGCCCTAACTGTGCCTCCTGTTCCGAATGCGGATCATCAATCACCAAAACATCAGCACCCTTACCAGTTACAGCACCACCAACACCAATAGCAAAGTAATCGCCACCCTTATTCGTACTCCACCGTCCTGCAGCCTTACTATCAGCCGATAAACTAATACCTTTGAATATCTTTTGATAATCTGGTGACTGTATCAGGTTTCGCACCTTCCTACCAAAACCAACAGCTAACTCAGCCGTGTGTGCCGTCTGAATAATCTTTTTATCTGGGTATTGCCCAAGAAACCATGCAGGAAATAAGTAAGAGGCAAACTCCGACTTGGTGTGCCGTGGGGGCATATTAATGATCAATCTCTTCAATTCCCCTCGTGCCACCTTCTCAAATGCCTCCGCCATAATCTTGTGATGCGATCCACCAATAAATGCCGACCACATCATATGCACAAAAGGCAAGAAACCCTCCTTGGCACTCTCCCTGCCCTTGGCTTCTTCATACTTCTCCAGTAATTCCAATATCTCCCTCTTTTGATCCAGAGGAAGTAAATCAATCTTATCCTTGAATTGGGATAACTCCATTATTGCTTCTTTCGGTTTTTCTTTGCCGATACCACACGAAGATTCTTTTTCCTATTGTTTTTAGGATTGCCATCCTTGTGATCAATATGTTTCCCATCACCCTTCTTGACTTTCCCTTGGCGTATCGCTGCCCTACGATTCTTATTGCGTAAAGCCCTCTCCTTCTTCATTTTATCAGAGGAATGATATTTTTTGTATTCAGACAAAAGATTTCCCTTTACAGATATGGTTAACCATATATCATGGTATACCACATACCATGATTAACCAAACATATTATGTAATAATATGTATTATGGTATACCTTGAAAAGAAACATGGTATACCATGTAAAACATGAAAGGAGTTTATCGTGGTAATTGAACCATTCTTAATGTGGAACCTCTTAATCACCTTAGTGATTGCACCACTGGCGTGGTACATTAAAACACAGCGTGACGAAATAAAACGTATCGATATACTCCTCAACAAAACCAGAGAGCAATACATGAACAAGGTTGAACACAGAGATGATATCAACCGATTGTTTGAACACCTATCCAGATTAGAAAACAAAATAGACACCTTATTAACGTCAAAGTGATATTTGGCATTTTTTACCAAATTATTTGAGCAGATTACTATATATATATGCGTGTATGTGTGTGCGTATACATGGGGGGTGGGGGTAGGTGGGGTCTATTTTTTATGGTTTTTAGGTGATTTAATGCCAAAAAAAAATAACATAATGTAGATTATGCGCCAAACTATAGCTAAGTTATTGTTTTATATGACTTTTAACTTTTCAAGTTTCTCTTTTAGCTTGTTTTCTAGGCTCTGAAGGTCTGAATCTGCTTCTTCAACTTCCACTTTGTCCACAAATAGTCCAATTGTTTTCCCAATTAAATGCAAACTCTGAACCCTTGCTGAGTCACTTTCTGCGTTTTCTGCTTCGAGCCTTAGCCGTTCCAAAACGTAGGCTTCTAATCTTGCCCTCTTAGTTCTGATATCTTCAGCTTTATCTATGGTTAACGCTTTTATTCTTGCTACGATCTTGCTATTTGCCATTAAGCGACTCGCATTCTCGTGTATTGTCTTGGCTGCTTGATTTCTGCTGTAACCTGATTTTATGTAAGCTTCGTTCTGAGCCATGCCTTGACTGATATAATGGCAAAACTTCTCTTGCTTATCTGTTAACCCTGAAAGCCTATCTAAAACCACCAACTCAGGTTTATTGTTTGATTCGTTTTTTTCTACCATTTCAACACCTTTTTTCATGGTTTTTAATCTTTTTAACATAATTTATTAATTTTTTTTTATCAAGCTCATACACCTTTTTTTATTGGCTATTGGTGTACTTTGTTGAACATTGTTGAAACATTATGTTGACGATTGTTGTTGACACTTTTTAAAAACGATTCCATAAGTTGTTTCAACAGCAACAACGAAGGAAACACACACAAACCAGACATCGCAAGTTTCATATCAAAACAGGGGACGCTCAATGGGGAACGTACAAGGGTCGAATTCGCTCTGCTTCAAACGAAGCATTCTAATCACACCTAACAAGATTAAGCCCAAACTACCTAGAGCCAAGCGTACAAACGATAGCCAGACCTTAACGTGGCGACCATAACAACCTAAAAGCACCTAGTCAGTTCAAGGTGTGGCAGAAGCGGTGGCGATAAGTCCTAGGGTTGTGTTTAACACAGTTTACGCTGTGATGATATCTAAGCAGCTTAGGTATCTTTAGAGCGTAACCAACAGAAAAGGAAAGCAAAACATGACTAACCCATTTTCAGGACTAGCCAAGATAATACAAGAAGATCACAAGAAAATTGAGAAGCATACAGTTGAATCATTAAGACACGTTTTAACAACTGATATTCAAGAATATGGTTTCGATAACAAAAACATATCAGACCATGATGTTGATTTGCTGCTTAGGATAGTTGGTAACATTATCAGCGTTAAGTGTAAGCAAGTCTATAACAACGAAATATAAAATTAATAAAACAAGGAAAATCAAACATGACTAAATTACATCACACAGAATACAAGAAGAATTATAAAGAGTACATTTTAGGGAACATTCATGAGGATATTGAAGGCAACCCAATAAGCTCTGAAGCTGACAAGATCAATTATATTTTTGATAGGTTTAATAGTGAGTATGGTTGGAGAGTCAACCAAGTTGGAAGGCTTGCAGCCATGACTGAATGGCTACAAGGGTTAGCTTTGGATATCGAATACACCAACGGCTCAATTTATCAATTAGCAGGGGAAATGGGTTCTATTGAGTATAACCTTTATCCAACAGATAAAGAAATTTTCAAGATAGTTGATAATTACTGGCGTTTTATGGCGAACATCATTTTAGGATTTGAATCAAGAAAGGTGCAAAAATAATGGAAAACAATATTTCAAAACAAGCGCAAGAAATTGCAGATAATGCAACACGATTGCCAAACGATATAAACGGAAACCCTAGATATTACGTTTGGTTTTATGCTTTTGAGGGTGAGCGACCACCATTTGCAACTATGTATCGTGGCAAGAAATACGGCTCAGGTTGGGTTTTCCAATCTTACTATCTAGCTGACACTGTACAAAGATCACTAGATCAACTTAAAAAGAAAGGTGACAAATGAGTAAATTAAAAACAGTAAAACACGAATTCCACGCACCATATGTGCAGCCTATATATTTAACAGAATATAAAGGCAGAAAATTTAAGATACAAAAAAGGGAATTACCTTCCACTGAGTGGGATTTATTAGAGTACCTACCAGATTTTGACGATGTTGGGGACTATGAAGACTACCACTGGCAAGAAACCTATCCAACAAAAAGACATTGTTTAAATGGTGTCATTAACTTGGTTGATCATAACGCAACTTGGTAAATGAAATCAAACAAGGAAGGCAGCAATTAAGCTGCCTTTCAAACT
>Ga0208157_1000911_pt1 | contig 14554 bp, 18 predicted proteins | sample 5_EtaG_FD_184077 | JGI IMG/M metagenome (GOLD analysis project Ga0208157, IMG submission 184077) | Marine viral communities from the Subarctic Pacific Ocean - 5_ETSP_OMZ_AT15132 metaG (SPAdes) (version 2) | ecosystem: Environmental > Aquatic > Marine > Oceanic | place: Pacific Ocean | collected...
ACCATCTAAGAAGTCTCCACCTTCATCTTTTTTCTGCTTACCAGTACATCTTGTATCTTCCTTACCACATTTTGAATCAACACCACCACAAGAGATACCAAGAAGACTCATGATCTTAAACATTGCACCACCAACCATATTCAAAGCACCACCAGCAATGTTCAAGATTGATTGAAGAGGACCGAGAACACTATTCATAAGTCTTTGTACAAAAGACATTATCTTGTTTATGATAGCGTTGACGAATATATCAACCTGACATGTTGCAGACCTGAATACTTTCAAAAGGTAATCAAAGATCAAACTGGTAATAAAATCAGTCAATCTCTCCATTATATCTTCAATAGAACAACCGATCTTCTCTAGTACCATAGTCAACCATTTATCGATACCAGTTAAGATACCTTTGAATGGTGAGAGGATTAACTTCACAAGCATATCAACACCCTTCTTCAGGTAACTGATAATAGTTCCACGTATCCTCGCCATAGCAGATCTAACGACCCTTAATATCTTATTGATATATCCATGAGCTTTGTCCATGTAACTGAAGATCTCTCCAGTTGCTCTATTAACAAGATAACTTCCTAGATTACCACCACTGTCCTGAACCATCTTAAACAGTTCACCCAAGATGTATTTGATATCCTTCTTAGTTTCACCATTACATTCTGCTTGTGCTACTCTAACACAAACTTGTGTACCAAATGGGTTTGATGCACTATTCTCAAGACGATGTGATTTGTCTTGTATTGTTAATGTCTCAGTTGATCCACCACCTACTTGTGTCCCTGCTTTATTTGTGTTAACTTCACCGTGTTTTTCAGCAAGTGTTGTTACTGGGTTTGTTGTAGGATTTAAGAAACTAGTAAACGCTAAACATGCTGCTTCTGCATCACCTTGAGTCATCATAGCAGGTGGTTTTGGTTTCGCATTAGCGATAGCACCAATAGACATAACCACAATAGGTTTAGTCTTCTCGTTATCTAACCACAGACCAAGAACCCAATCAGAAGGTTCTAAGTTAGCAGTAGATCCACCAGCACCACCTGCCTTGTATGGTACGTTAAGAGGCATTGCTGCCTGTGCCCAAGGTAAATCAGCAGTAGGAACATCTCCACAGACTGATGAATGAGCACCAACAATCCTGACCCTAAAGCGATTTGAATGCTTAGGGTTGTCAACTTCTTCTACTTGTCCTACCCACCATGTTGGTGATACACCAATCTGATTTCTAGGTAATATTGAGTTAACTACAGGATCCATAATTAGTCGTCATAAACAAGACACTCTGGCTCGTCTGGATGTTGGTCACAAAAGAGTTCAAGTGCATTTGGATCGTGGTGATCACCTGCTACGATCTCGTCATGATGATGCTCTTCGTATTCTATGAGGTCATGTAACTCCTCTTTAGCATGTCTGCGAGCAGCAGGGTTTGCTGTTGGATCATCAATGATCTCTCTATCTTTTTTAATGTGGTCTTCTATTGATTTCATAGTTGTTTGTTAAAATAAAAGGACATCCTCGGTGACTGGAGCACCATAGGTATCACGCTGTAATTTTAGCACTGTAGTAACATTATAATTGGTTTTGTTGTATAACCGTGATAATTGTGTGATCAGGTAGAACCCACTGTTAACAGTATCTGAATCTTCTTCCTCCCTTGTTTCAGTATCGACAGCGTTTTGTAGGATTACATTGACTCGATCACCAACAACCAAATCTAGGTTACCAGGCACTTCGATACGTAATCCTTGTGTATTTAGTATATAGTTGCGAGAGAAGGACTGTAGTAACAGTTGGTCAGTCCAGTCCTTGTACTCAGCATCTTCCGATGCTACTTTCTTTCCACTATAGTTAACTTCATTTGATATTATAGCAGATGCTATCCTAGTTGGGGAAGCTGCAGACATAGTTTGTGCTTTAGTCAACTTATCTTGACTACCCAAATGTTTCTGATTACCAAAATTATCTTCTAAACTAAACTTCTTAGTAATAACTTCACCAGTATCAATATTAAACATCTGCAACTCACTTGAGTATGCACCCATTCTAAGACCTTCCATAAGGTTAACTTCACTTAGAAACGCAATCGATAATATATTAAATGGTTGCATCGTTTGAGATGGGTTTTGAGACTCAACAAATGATCTTATCTCACGTCCATCACCCCTCCTAATATCACATAGTGTATCAATAGATCTAAATTGAAACCCATTAGCATTCTGAAAGAAGAAACAACCTGCAGTGTTAGTATCAGTAATAGATCTATCTGCTATCATAGAACAAACAGTAAAAGGATTTTTGTTGTTTGGTACGAGAACAGTTTTATTCTTAGTATTGTCTGCATTCAGTTGATCAACCTTAAAATATTCAGATAAAATCTTTCTTACTATCTCAGTAGGAGTACCAGTAAATTTTTTAGATACCTTTAGTTGTTCGTTAAGTAATGCCTCTTCGGATATCAATCCTAAGTTATAGGTTTGTTTACCCTGACTCATGTATACATCACCAATACGATATGTACGAAACTTCATTTCATATCGTTCTTCATCAGGACCATTAACTACAATCTCTACTAAATCATAACCATGTATAGGTGCAGTTGCTCTAAGGTTGAACCCAGAGTCAATAATTCTTAGATTACCACTAACATATCCTTTAGTAATATCCTCATAATATGAGAATCCAAAAACTATCTCAGTGATATCAAAAGCATCACCATCAGGAGTAGTCAATACAATTTTCTCAAACGAGAAAGTAGAAGCTGATACTTTATTGGTCATGGTAAAGCACTAAGGTAAGTCAATGTCTTAAATGGATCAGCATTTGGATCAGTCAATTCAGTTACATGTTCAACTGCTGCATCATTAGATTCGTTAGATGTAGTAGTTGGTGTTGGTACTTGAACAATGATTGGTTGTTGTACTGGTGCTTCAGATACTGAATTATTCAGCACATTCATAGCGGTATTGGTAGGTTTAGCAATGTTATTAATATCACCTTTGTTTATAGAGGAAACATTAGTAACAGTGTTATCAGTACTAATAGATTGGTTATTGTCTATGATTGGTCTTGCAGCATTGATCTCTCCTGACTCAATACCTTGTATCTCATTTACTATATTATCAATATTATCACCAGGTTTAGCAGCATCCAACTGTTGCTTTAACTCAGTTATTCTATGTTCATTAAGTATTTGTTGATCTACTTTTAAATCTCCAGTTGTACCACCAGCAATAACAGAATTCTTTACTGACTCATCGATGTTAGAAACGCCTTCAATCTTATTAGCAGTGCTACTAGTATTTTTATTGGTAACACTATTAGTTACACTACCACTTTCATTAATAGTAGTATCTCCATCTTTATTAACAGTTATTCCCTTATCTTCTAATAATTTCTTATTAGCATTATCAACGTTTTCCTTACCATACCAATCCAATGTTCCAAATCCACCAACCTCATCACTAACAACGTCCATGAAGTCAACAGCATTGAATAACTTTCTAAACCCTTCACGTATGTTAGAGTCAACCTCAGCCATCTTCTTATTAGACTCAGAAAAACCACCAGTCTTAATAAGAGAGTCAACACCTGAGAAAAATGCAGTAAATGGAGCACCAATTGTCTCCAATGTACCAGAAACTCCAGCAGTTAAATCACCAAGAGCATTTGCTGCAGCATTCTTACCATCACCACGTATATAATCATCAGCACCACGAGTCAATTCACCAAGCCAACCAGATAATAAACCAGCACCAGTAACTGCTATTGTTGGACCTAATGTTGAACCAAGAGCACCAGTGCTTGATACAGCACCAGTAGCAATACCAACATCTAAAGCACCATCAGCAAGATCTAAACCAGCTTCAGCAAAATTACCAGACATCAAGTTTGCACCACCAGATACAATACTAGCACCAGGTAATAGATATTTTAATCCTGGTGTTTCTTTTAATGCCTTTACAATATTACCTGATCCACTAGGTATCAAATTATCAACTTTGCTAAGATTACTGGTAGCATCAATAGTTTTACTAAAGTCAGTAACATTATTAATTGTTCTAGCAGCATCAGTAGTATTGTTTGCAACCTTGGTAGTACTAGTTGCATTGTTTACAATTTCATTAACAGTTGAACTGTTTGGGATAGCACTTACTGTTGCTTCAACTGCGTCAATACTTTTACCACCACCAACACCAAGACTTGTTGTTACACCAGAAGGTTTGAATGAGTCAAGATTACTTGCTTGTAAAATTCTAGTGTTTGGTATTACTTTACTGAGGTCTGTAGCATTAGCAGCTCTACCAAAATTGGGCATCTTAAACCCTTTAAAACCCTTAAATCCTCTACGTAACCACTTCAGACCTTGTGCTATATCAAGTATATCAGCAAGACCACCAATCATTCCACCACCACCTCCACCACCTGTTGCCTTAGCAACAGTCTGTATTACACCTTGTGTACCAGATAGATCTTCACCAGCTTCTAGTCTTTTCTCTTTTCTTAGTCTTTCAGAATCTGCTGCTAACTTCTTTTGCAGATTCATAGAATCTGTAATTGCTTTCGTTTGGAAAGATACTAACTGATTTTGTGCAGCAATATCAGTTGCAATTACGGTCAATACTTTTATAATACCTGCAGCTGGATTACTACCTTCTATGAGGTCTTGAGCAGGTGGTAATGCTGTTGCACCAGACTCAAGCATGAAGTCAGAAGCACTTGTAATCATAGGTGTTTCTGATGCTGCACCCATCACACCCTGTGAATACATGTCGTAGATTGTATTCAGTTGCCTTTTAAACTTTTTAATCTTATCTTTAATCTCATCTCCATTTTCCCACACTCTTCTAGCAGGGTCGATTAACGATCCTGAAGTAGTTTGATATGATTGAGTTCCTGAAGGCATTATTTTTGTTGATTTTTCTTAAGTTCTTCAAGATATTGAGTTAGGAGTGCAAGGTACACAATCCTTTCCCAAGGGAACATATTATCTAGCTCTGTCAAACTGTATTTATGGTGTTGCATCAAAGCAAAATTTGTTTGGAAATACTCCTCCAGTGATGTGTGGAAGAGTGCTATACGAAAAAACTTTGCAGTCCCTCCAAAGTATACTTATTTTCCTTCTTGGTTTGAGGATTAACTACCACAAATTCATGCTTTAATCTAGGCATTGTCTCAAAAAACTTAGATATCTTTTTGAATTGTGCCTGAGTAAGACTTTCAATAAATGTCTGAAGTTCTTTTGTTGTACAATCTTTAGCTTCTGTTACTTCCTCACCTTCAAATATCTGATCAATAGAGTTCAAAACAACACTAAGTCCATCAACCTCTTTATCCACAAACCCAACATCTATAAAATGATTGAGACTAGGATACTTCATAATCAAACCAACGTCTTTACTCAACATTATCTTATCACTATGTCCTTTTGGTTTCTGAACTGATATATCATTAATATTGATAGTATGAGAAACTTTAGTCACACCATCATCCAAACAGGTTACATTCAATGTGATGTCTTCACCAACAGAAGCAGCACGAATCTTTAAGAAAACATATTCTAAATCAAAACTAGGTAAATTCTCTACTTTAATACCACGTGTTATGATACAAGCTTTCAATACATCTACCAATGCTTGTGTTATTTGTTTTTCATCTTTCGAGTCCATAGCAACGAGGAGTATTTTCTCCTCCTTAACAATGAATGGACGGTACTTAACTTTTTTACCGCTTGATGGTAAGTCCAATTCATAGGTCGGTGCGGTAACCTTGGGTAATGACATAATATGGGTTTACTTTTATTTATGCTGTTCTTTGGTCGGTATATTTAACGAAATGCTTGCTATAGTGGAAGTTAGCAGTAACTTTAACTAATGAATCCATACCAAATGATAGAGGTACAGAATCTACTGAATAAGGATATGCTTCTTGTATAACATGTGCTTGAGATTGCCTGTCTATCTCACTATTAACACCTCTCTCTGCTTTCACGATTACAATACCAGCATTATATTCTTTTGGGAACCTTAATCTAGTAGATCTATTTCTTAGTTTGTCTTTTGTCTCACTATAGTATCCATTAGCATCATATAATTCACCTTCTTGATCAAATTCTCCAAAAATATACTGCCACCATGCTTGTACAAACTTATATGGTTCCATATTAGCATCAGCCATCCATGATAAGGAAATATCTGTATACATCTTAGTGTGTGGATATGATACAGATCCCTCTCCAAGATATCTACCAGTTATTTGACCAGTTGCTGCATTGGACGCTGGTAGAGATGCTTCATCACAAAACTCCTGCCACAAAGGTTTGTTATCTACCTCAATACCACATGTTTTCAGATACCCTTTCAGAGAATCAGGCAAGGCGAATTCAATAGCATATCCAGTGGATTTTGCCATTCCACCTCTTTTCGCCATCTGTGAAACGTATTCTGAGATCATCTTGATCTAAATAATTAGAGAATTACTATATTATATATGGCTTATTCTGGAAAGTTTAGTCCTACAAACCCCAAGAAGTATAAAGGAGATCCCACCAAGATCATATGGAGATCAACATGGGAACGTAAATTTATGAGATGGTGTGATACCAAACCATCTGTGACTAAATGGGCTAGTGAAGAGATAATCATACCATACCGTTCTCCCAAAGATGGAAAGATACACAGATACTATCCAGATTTCTATATGAAAACTAGGGAAATTGGTGGAAAAGTAAAAGAAAGTATTATAGAGATAAAACCACTAAAGCAATGCAGTCCACCAAAGCAACCTAAAAGAAAGACTGCTAAGTATAAAGCAGAATGTCTTACTTATGCAATCAACCAAGCAAAATGGAAATATGCATCAAAGTGGTGTAAAGAAAGGAATTTATCATTTGTCGTACTCACGGAGAAAGACTTAAATGTCTGAGACTTTATTCGAGACAATTAAAGAACGAGCAGGTAGCGAACCAAGATCAGTTGGTTGGTATAGGAAACAACTGCGATATTTATCTTCGGAATACCACAACAAACCAATAACACAACTGCTATCGGATGAGAATGCTGACGATAAACAAGATGAAATGTTTCAAGACACAAACGAATCAAGAAAAACAGTTAGAAAGGGTCATTTCTACTTATTTGAATACAAGGCATCAACAAAATGGTTGAAATGGTATGATACCTATCCTCTAGTATATGTGGTAGATAGATCCGAAGATCACTTCATAGGGTGTAATTTTCATTACATCAACCCAAAATACAGACTAAAGATAATAGAGAATCTAATAGCAAATGATACACTTGTCGTTCCCAAGGGTTCCTTCCATAAATACCTAATAGAAAATGTAAAAAGTGGTCGCTATCTAGACTTGGGTGTAGATGAATGGATGACTGCTATTATGATACCTATAGACAATTTCGTCTATATAAAAAACGATAAACAGTTTAGCGTTCGTAAAAGTGATGTTTGGGATGACTCCTATAGAAATAGGAAGCGAACTATACGAGTTAAACGCACACTAGAATCATACTAATATGGCTGCTCAGACTGCTACTGATAATACAGGCAAGAAAAATATACGATACCCAGAAGACCTCAATGTAGAGTCTGATACAGACTATATTCAATTTGATTTCTTTACTTACAACCCACCTTTTAATAGGACTGGTTCTGGATTAAACAAAAAACAAACTCTTGCTGATAAGACACTCAAATCTGGAGTAAGTGCTACATTAGGACCTGTTGTCTTTGGTGCAGATGTGGTAGGTCAACTAGCAGCATTAGGACAAGGGTTTGGATACGATCAAGTAAAGAAAAAAATTGGTGAGGAAGACAATGAAATTGCTGGAAACTTTGGTCAACCAGCGACAGGTAGAAATGGTGTAAAGATACCATCAATAATACTATTCATGCCTCAAGACGTAAGCACTTCTTATGCAACAAACTGGGGTGGTAAAGAATTTGGTAATGCTTCTGCTGGAATATTAAAAGCAATTGCTGGTAAAGATCTTACTGGTTCCATGCTAGAAGGAGTAAAAAGTTTACCTGCAGGTGTACAAGGACTAATGTCTGATGCCATGTCTAAGATATTATCTGGTGCAAATCAGTCGATATCTCAAGATGATATCCTTGGTAGTACAACTGCTAAAATCAAGAACCCAAATGTAGAACTACTATTTGGTGGTCCTCGTATACGTAACGTAGGATTTAAGTTTAAGATGACTGCTAGAACAGAAAACGAAGCACAGCAGATCCATAATATATGTCATACATTTAAAATGGAGTCATTACCTGCTTTTGGTAATGCTGCTGGAGATGGTAACATCGCTAAAGATTCAACTGCATTTACCAACTTCATCAAAGTACCAGATTTGGTAAGAATGAAGTTAATGAAAGGTGGTGAACTACATCCATACCTATCACAATATAAAGCATTAGCACTAACTAATGTAGATATCAACTACACACCAGATGGTTCTTATTCAACCTACATAGGTGGATACCCTACAGCAGTAGAACTGTCCATCCAAATGGTAGAGACAAAAATCGTCTACAAAGAGAATCTCATGCAAGATCAGGAGTGGAGTTACTAATGTATCTTTCTATACTACCAAATTTAAAATACGACCAAAAACCACAAAGTTTTCCATTCTCTGAGTCGGATTTCGTACTAGCAAAGAATTTCTTTAGGAGATTTGAGGTTAATCCTGATGTATTCAGTTATAGCGTATTTTACAACAAATATTCGATAGAGAACGACCAAAGAATAGAAACACTTGCCGAGAAGGTGTATGGTAGTTCTAGTATGGATTGGATAGTAGCATTAACCAATAACATAATCAACGTTTATGAAGATTGGCCTATTTCAAACTATTCTCTTCAAAAATGGATGGAAAGTGAATATAGTGATCCATATGGTACAATATCATATTACGAAATTAAAGAAGATGTGAAAAATAGCAACGGAACGATATTTTTGAAAAAAGGGCAAAAAGTCGATAAAACCTTCTATGACGGTAATTTCCAATATAACAACGAAGACGTAAACAACTCAATTACCACAGTTGCTGGAAATACGATAAGTTCAGCAATTACGATATTTGACGATGTAACCAGAAAGAACGAATTAAAGAGAGAAATCTATATCTTGAAATCTCAGTTTGTTAAACCATTAGTTGCAGAACTAAAAAAGCAGAGCACCTACAAGAAGTGCTCTGCCTATATTTCTTCCAAATTAAAAGAAACTCAAATTTAGATCGACTTTTTTGATCAATTTTTGTCGGGAATTTTTTTCCCATGTTTACATAACTAGAAAGTCAATTTCACCACCTTAGAATTGCTTCGGATGAGTTATCACGTCACCGTGTATCTCACCGATATCATCTATGTGTGCATGATCTATGTCTACATGCAGACCTTTTTCATAAAAGTCTGCGATTCTTTCTAGTGCATCTGCAATGCGTACTAGTTCGTCACTCATCTAGTCTTCCTCTGCTAGTTTAGCAAAGTAACTTAGGGCATCATCATCATCGGCCACTGGCGATGGAGCACTCTTAGATTTAAAACTAGGAGCAGATGATGCAGCAACAGACTCAACACGTGCAGGTACTTCTGCTTCTTCTCTGTAAACAGAGGTTGGTGCAGGGGCACTGTTCAATACTAATTGAAGTCTGTTTTGGAGTTCATCGTATGTCTTGAACTGATCTGGTGCTGTGAATGCTGCGAGACTATGTTGTTCCTTGTAGACTTTCTCAAGTTCAGAATCATCTGAATTAAGAGCACTAGGAGAATCAAACTCACTGCTATCATAGTTCCAGAATCCAGCGACTGTTTTAATTTTCAACTTAAAGTTTGCACCTTCCCAAAAATCGAAAACATTAACTGGTTTCTCATCTTGGAACTCAGGTTGCATTGCTGCCATGATCTTATCAAAGATCTTCTTACCATATCTGTATAAGAATACTTTACCTTCATTAGAAGGATCATTTGTATCCTTAATAACGTAGATATTACTGTAGTAAGAGAGTCTACGCTTTTGCTTACGTGCTAACTCTTTACCTTCTTCTGTACCAGCGTTCCAATGACCTCTATTAACTTCACCAACAGGATCCTTTTGATTAAGGGTTGTTAGAGAGTTTTCGATGTACCAACCACCTGGTCCTTGAAAAGCATGTGAATATACTTTTGCCCAAGGAATAGTTTCACCTTCTGGTATTGGTAGGAAACGAATAACTGCGTATCCACTACCTGATGAATCAAGTCCTGGTTTCCAGAACCTCTCATCAGCATTACTATTATTACTTAACTTTTTTATCTCGTCTTGTAGAAAATCAAAATTTGCATTTGACTTCTTCTTTAACTCTGCGAATGACATATGATTGCTTTAGATTTAATTGGATTGTGTTGTGGGGGAGGTTGGATTCATGTTTACCAACAAGTAAGGGGCATTGCTACATTGAGTAGATTTTTACCTTACTATCTGAGACCCGACTGGTATGTCGGTTCTACCCTTGCGAGTAGCAGCACCACCTGTGTCTCATCACCTTAACTAGCCTTATGCCAGCAAGTTTATTCAGTCACTCCCATATCGAATTCGTCAACCCGATATACTATTTATAGCACGGATCTGAGGTGAAGTCAACCCCCTTTTTGTGTTTCTTTCAACATAAATCCTACCTTTCTCTTTAGTTCATCGAACATAGTTTTAATATCTGTATTAGGATCAGCACCAAGCATTACAATACCTTGCTTCATGTTCTCAAGGACTGTCTTTGCTTCTGGGTCATCACTTAATTGCATACGTGCATACATGATCTCTTGCTTCTCGATCATGAGTTGCAATGCTTCTAAGTATTCTAGTTTCTTCTCCTGTGTAAGCACAGGAAAACTCATAGCATACTTGAAACATAACTGTTGAAGCTCCATCATCTCTTGGATGTCGCCTCTAACTAATTCGGATCTAAAAAATTCGGAAGTCATACCAACATTAATTTTGCTCTAGATGTACGTTTGATAAAGTTCAACTGTTGTGCATCATATTTTAGTTTTTCCTTTAAGGGTTTGGAAATGAGTTTAGGAACTGTCTCCAATTCAATCTCATTATCATCACAGTAGTGTATTATAGCATCAATATAATTCATGTCATTATTATTCAAAACTATTCGTTCTACTTCTTGAGAGAACTTCGCAGTAGTCATAAATTTATCTTCTAATAGTTTACTTTTTTCCATGTTTGGTTTTGTATTCGTCTATGTACTTAAAAAGTGATTTAAGATATTTCTTTTCAAGAGGACGAATAACTACTTGTGTCTCACCATCTTCACAGGAGACAATAGTAACTAGTTGTTTTACCCTTAACTTATATCTTTCCAGAAGCATACATGCATATGCAGTTTCCTGAACGAAGTAATCATAAAGATATGCTTCCTTCTTCTCCTTAGCAGAGGTTTTAAAATCTATAATGGATAGCAATCCATTGTACTCTGCTATGCAATCAACTCTACCTGCTAATTCTAAATGATCAGAGTATAAAGCTGCTTCTTGTAGTAATATATTATTTATGTTATCAATAATATCCTTAGAATGCTGAAACATTAGTACAGGAAGAGGACTATCCTTGTACTTGTCTAAGTCTAACTCATTATTAATATAATCTTCAACAATAGAATGAAAGTTAGTACCACGTGTAGTAGACCTCTTTGTTATATTGTTTGCTTTCTCTTCTCCAACAAACTGTCTCCACTTAGCAATTGCTTTAGCTTTCTTAGCGTTGTTAGAAATAACTGTAGTGACTGATGGATACTTGTTGCCTTCAGGTGTGAAGTACAACCTCTGACCATCAAGCATCTTAGCTTCCATTTCGATGGGAGTTATATCAGTACGATGAGTAAACACTATGTCAGTCCCGAATTTATTTTACTGATAAGGTAAGACTTAACAAGACCTGACCTAATGATGTCTTCGACACCAAACTCAACAGAAGAGAACTCTTTCATCTCCTCAAGGATACGTTGGAAATCTAAGATACCATTCTTCTCATTCTGTCTGATTAGATCAGTCTGGAAGACATCGCCAGCAAATATAATCCTTGAGTCTTGTCCTACTCTTGTTATTATACTATCTAACTCATGAAAATTCAAGTTCTGTGACTCATCAACTAACACAATAGCATTGTCTAGTGTAGTACCACGTATGAATGAGGTAGACCAGAAAGATATAGTCTCTTGATGCTTGAGGTTTTCATACAACATATCAAACGCTGCATCATCAGGCATCTTAAACATATGTCTTACCATGTTCTTGTATGGTATCTGATATAGTAATGCCTTATCATCATGGTCACCAGGTAGGAAACCAATCTCTCTTGTAGATACTAGAGACCTAACAATATATAATTTCTGAAATGGATTGCTATCTGATAGTATGTCTCGTAGTGCAAGATACAATGCAATGAATGTCTTACCTGTACCAGCACATCCATAGGTGAATAGGTTCTGACCTTTATCCCACTCATCAAACATTGATACCTGATTTTCAGTCAGTGGTGTGATATCAAGGAGAAAGTTTTGATTAATAGGTTTCTTTCTCTTCGCTGTCCTCCTTGTAGGAGTACCATTCTTCTTTGTAGTAGACATTACCAACCCCTCACTCGTGAACCTGGTTGTTTCTGCACCTTATTCTTCATAATATCTGCCCATCCTGGATGTGTTTTACTCATTTTATTTCTCCAATCACCCACCTCACCGACACCAGCACAACCAGCAGACCAGTCCTTATCCCAGTCGGGATTGTCCTTTCTCCATTGTTCGTACTCTTTCATAGACATGATGAGTTCTTTAGTCTCTCCTGTCTCTTTATGTTTTAGTGGATATGTTGGCATGTTATTTTACACGTGGGTTATTGTTTGCTTTATCATCATCAAAGTATTTGTGGTAATGACTGGATTGAAGTTGAGTTCCTTGTCTAGCAAATGTAATATTAAAACTCAGACTTATTCTCTCATGGTCGGTGTTGTTAGGATTTGTAGCATGGTGTAAGATAGAAGGCCAGAGTCCTAAGACACCGTTCTCTAACTTAACACCTGCTTCACTACCACGAGTGATTAAACTATACATGAAGTTACCGACAAACATTTCATGTGGACTTCTTATCTTTAGATCTCCATCCTCACCATTGGTATTGATGTAATAAACCCCAGAGATATCACTGTCTCCATGATTGTGATAGGGTGCGTACTGATTATGTAATGTCTTAGTAAACCAAGACTCAGTAATAGTATACTCTAACTCATGTTTCCATTCAATATTCTGACTAGGTGCATTCTGTGCTAGTTTATTTTCTATTTGATGTACGTAATTTTTAACAGCATAATCTAAGAAGTTAAGAAATTTCTCACATTTATATGCAGTTAGCATACAACCTCTAAAAAAATTACCATCCATATCTGTGCTGACGTTGTGTGCATCAGGTGCATATGGTAGGTGCTCAAAATTTACCTTATTATATACTGTTTTTAATTCATGTTGAATGTCCTCATATTTTTCACCCTTTGCTTTGATGGTGTAAATTGGTGTTGGAAATAGGTTGGTTAATCCCATTATCGATACCTCTTAGAGATAATAAGTTCTCCTAATATATTAAGGAGTCCTTGCTTTGCTAGTTGCCACATTGACTTACCAGCATCACCATCTATCTCATCAAACATATACATGTTCAACCTGAAAGCATAGTTTGCTTCTACTATTATAGCATCAACGTCTGCCTGATCGCAAGGTAGCATGGTGTTGAGTACACTACGATAGGATTCTTTGAACCCTTTCTTGTCTGTAATCTCAGGGAACTCATAGAAGTCTAGACCTCTATCAGATAGACCCATAGCATTCTTAGCAATACCTTTAAGGATCTGACCACCTGATAGGTCACCCATATACCTAGTATAATGATGTCCTACTAATAGTCTAGGTGATTCATGTGCTACCTCGTGGATACGAGCAACATATCTCTGTGCCTGTTCTGTAGGACGTATAGTATCCTTCCACTCAGTACCATAGAACCAATCAAGATCTTTAATCAATGCATCCTTTCTATCCAGACCATTCAATCGTAGAGGTCCAACGTAAGGATCATCCTTAAGGTGATTCATCTCCGACTCTAATGCCTGATAAATGAAGTAGAAGTTAGCAACTAACTGACGATAGTTCATCTCATTTACAACTCCCTTAAGGAACTGCCTAACGAAACCAGTGTTCTCAGCCATGGTATGAGACTTCTTAGTCCCTTGCTTCAACTGCATTGCAAAATCACTTACACCCATCCTAATGCCTCCGATACTATTGGGAACTGTTCTTTGAAGACTGACCTAACCATCTCTGCTATGTCCATGTGTTCCTTCTGGGTTCCATGTGCAGAACGTAAGTCTATGTAGTGTACCCATGAGCGTACACTACCAGTCATATACAAACGTGTTGGTGTTGCTAGTGGGAGAACAAATCTCGCACACTCCTTTGCAACTCCCTCTTGTAACAACTCATTGTATAAATCCATTGCTTCA
>Ga0208157_1000916_pt1 | contig 14485 bp, 18 predicted proteins | sample 5_EtaG_FD_184077 | JGI IMG/M metagenome (GOLD analysis project Ga0208157, IMG submission 184077) | Marine viral communities from the Subarctic Pacific Ocean - 5_ETSP_OMZ_AT15132 metaG (SPAdes) (version 2) | ecosystem: Environmental > Aquatic > Marine > Oceanic | place: Pacific Ocean | collected...
GTGCCAAAGCTAACTAGAAAAAGAACGCTACTTGTGAAAACTGAAAGTAGCTATGGATCTGACCCCACACCAACCGGCGGAAGTAATGCCATCCTTGTTCGTGATTTAAATATTGAACCTGTTCAATCCGATGAGGTCAGCAGAGATTTGGTAAGAAATTACCTCGGAAATTACGAAATGCTATTAAGTAATACGAGAGTAAACGTAAGTTGTGACGTCGAAATGGTTGGAAGTGGCGCGGCTGGTACAGAGCCGGCTTATGCACCATTATTAAAAGCTTGCGGTTTAGCGGTTACAACAGTTGGCTCAACAAGTAATACTTATGCCCCTGTTAGTGCTTCTTTCGGATCTTGTACTATTTACTGCAATATTGACGGTGTACGCCATAAGGTCACAGGTTGCCGCGGTACTTTTTCTATTAGTTGCGAGTTGAATCAAATACCGGTAATTAGTTTTTCTATGACGGGGATCTATAACGCCCCAACAGACACAACGGCTCCTACTTGTACTTATAACGCAACCAAGCCTTTGTTATTTAAAACAGGTAACACAAGCGCGTTTTCACTCTTTGGATATGGTGGCGCTCTTCAATCATGGTCGTTTGATATGAATAATGAAACCGTTGTACGTCAATTGGTCGGCGGTACTCAGGAGGTAATGATTACAGATAGAAAGCCTAGCGGTAGCGCAACAGTTGAGGCGGTTGCTTTATCGGCTCATAACTTCTTTACAGATGCAACTGGAAGTTCAACCGGAACGAACACTTTTTTACATGGAGATACAGCAGGTAACAAGATTACGGTGTCCGTTCCCCAGACTGATTTAGGACAGCCAACTTATGAAGATTCAGAAGGCGTTCAAATGCTTTCTTTACCATTTACAGCAACACCTACAAGCGCAGGCAATAACGAGCTATCAATTGCATACACTTAATTAATTGCTAAAAAACTAAGCTAGGCTTACATTAATACTTAAACGTAGTAAAACAAATGGGCTTTAAGCTTGACCAATCAGGAACTTATAAATGGCCGGTAACTGTTGAAGTTCCTGTTGATGATGGAAGACACGATAAACAAAAGTTTGATGGTGAATTTAAACGCATAACCCAATCGCGTATCCGTGAAATGGGACAGTTAATCGAAAGAGGAGATTTGACCGATGTTGATCTCGTTAAAGAGGTTCTTGTTGGTTGGGAGGGCATTGAAGACGATCAAGGAAACGAACTTAAGTTTTCACAATCGAAATTAAAACAATTGCTTGACGTACCAATGGTTGCAACTGCGATCGCAACGTCTTTCTTTGATTCAATAGCCGGAGCAAAAAGAAAAAACTAATAGACGCCGCTGAGTACTATTGCAAAGGTGGCGTAATTGATGAGACGCAGAAAGACGCGGAAGTGTTGGGGATTGTCATCCCTGAGCTTGAGCCGGAAGAAGATTTTTTAGTGTTTGAGGAGAATTGGGCGGCAATTGATTTATTTTTAAAAGTTCAAACGCAATGGAGAATCGGCGGCCTTGGTAATCTTTGTGGCTTTTGCTATTCAGACGTAATAGAAACAGCTAAACTATATGCAATACCGAATCTTGTTGAAGTGTTTGAAGATCTTCAAGTTTTAGAAGTAACGGTGATAAACCTTTTGAATAAAGAGGTTAAGAAATAATGGCGGCTAAATTTAATCTGTTAATTGCAGCTAAGACGAGCGGACAAGCAGGGATTAAGCGCATGGGTAACTCCATGCAGGGGTTACAGGGAAGAGTAAAAAATTTAAGAAATACGGTATTTACGCTGAATAATGCTTTTAAAGCAATGGCTGTATTCCTTGCAGCCGGAACAGCTACTAGATTTGTAACAGGTGCAATAAATCAAGCTGATGCGTTTGGCAAATTAAGCAGGCAAACAGGAATAGCAGCGGATAGTTTACAAGCCTATGTAAACGCGGGAAAGCTTGCGGGAGTCGAGCAAGGAACAATTGATAAAGGGTTAAGGCGTCTTGCTCAATCAATGCGTGAAGCTGATCAGGGCGTTGCCACATATGCAGATGCTTATAAGGCTTTAGGAGTAACAGTTAGAGATTCAGACGGCAATTTAAAAGAATCAGAAGTTGTTTTAGGTCAATTGGCTGACCGTTTCAGAGATATGCCAAACGGTGCAACAAAGGCGGCTTTAGCAATGGAAATATTTGGTCGATCAGGGGCGCAGTTAATACCAATGTTGAATGAAGGCGGCGATGCTTTGGAACGATGGAATTATGAGACAAGTGAAGGTTTTGCTGCGAACGCTGAATATTTTAACGACCAATTAACAATGCTTGGTTTTGGCTTTGATGGATTTAGGAAACAATTAGCAGATGAACTTTTGCCGGCTTTAAATTCTATTGTTGAAGCATTTCAGGATTTGTTTGATAGTAAGAATGATTGGCAAGGATTATTTGAAGCAATAAGTATTAGCGTTAGAACTTTAGCTTTTGGTTTGATGTCAACGGCAGTAGCCTTAGAAGAGGTTGGAAATTATTTAGCCAGATTAAAAAGAAGATTTGGAAGAATGTTTAAAGGGGAATCAATGGATGATCCGGGCGGAGAATATGCAAAAGGGGTAATGGATAGATGGAAAAGAAATCAGGAAATATTCAAGAAAATTACTGTTGGAGAATCAGAAGCTGGTGATGCTTATGGCTTTAATAAAGGGACAAAAGAAGCTAAAGAATTTGGAGAGCAATTAGATAAAACTTTCGGAACACAAATGAAATCAAAATTAGATAGCTTTAAAGATGGCATCAAGTCCGTTGGTGAATCAATGGCTGATGTAGTGATCAAAGGGATCAAAGGGATGGAAGACGCTTTAGTAAATTTCGTGACGGGCGGCAAATTAAATTTTCGTGATTTAGCAAATAGCATTATTAAAGACATGATCCGTATTCAAATACAGCAATCAATCACTAAGCCTTTATCAAAATTTTTCAGCAGCTTATTTACTAAAAACGCTAATGGTAATGTTTACGGTCAAAACGGAATTGTACCTTTTGCAAATGGTGGGATAGTTACAAAACCTACTGTGTTCCCTTTTAAAAATGGAATTGGGTTAATGGGTGAAGCTGGCGCCGAAGCAATATTGCCACTAACAAGACGTAATGGAAAACTTGGCGTAGAAGGTGGCGGTAATAATACTTCTGTAGTTGTTAATGTTGACGCCTCAGGTACAGACGTACAAGGTGATGAGCAACAAGGGAGGGCATTAGGCCAATTAATCGCGGCGGCTGTTCAATCTGAATTAGTGCAACAGTCAAGACCCGGAGGAATCCTTAACCCTGCTTAATTATGGCTACTTTCTCTTATACCCCTTCATTTCCTGCAACTGAACAAAGTTCTCCCATAGTTCGCACTACTGTCTTCGGTGAAGGCTATCAACAAAGGATTCAATTCGGCCTTAATCGTGACCCAAAAAATTGGTCTTTGATCTTTGCTAATAGAGATGACACAGAAAGAGACAATATCATCACATTCTTAGAAGCAAGATCTGGAACAGAATCATTTGATTGGACACCGCCAAGAGGTAGCGCCGGAAAATTCATCTGTCGGTCATGGTCAACCAATATGCCGAGGTATGGCAGAACAACAATTAATGCAAAATTTGAAGAGGTGTTTGAACCATAAATGGCAATTCCTGTAAGTGAATTACAAAAAATCAATCCTAGTTCTGTTATTGAGCTATTTACGTTGACGCTTGATAGTACGCTTCACGGTGCTTCTACTGTTTACCGTTTTCATAACGGCGCCAATATGAACGCAAATGGTGAAGTCGTTTGGGCGTCTAATTCTTATCAACGCTTCCCCGTGGAATGTGATGGGTTTGCATATTCTGGAAAAGGAACCTTACCAAGACCACGAATTAGAATTTCAAATATTCTCGGAACGATTACTAGCTACATATCAACCGTTAACGCTACAACGGCGGGGAACGATCTAAACGGGGCAAAATTAACAAGGATTAGAACACTAGCTCGTTATATTGACGCGGCTAATTTTTCAGGTGGAACCAACCCATACGGAACACCCGACGCAAGTGCTGCTTTCCCTGAAGAAATATATTTTTTAGATCGTAAAACCACAGAAAATAGAGACATTGTTGAATGGGAGTGTTGCGCTGCTTTTGATCTCGTTAATGTTCGTGTTCCTTTACGCCAAGTGACCCGGACAGATTTTCCCGGTGTTGGTACTTTTATTTAGTTATGGACTGGCAAAAATCAGCATTAATTCACGCAAAAGAAACAAACACAAAAGAAGTTTGCGGGCTTATTTGCATTGTTAAAGGTAGAAAAAAATATTGGCCTTGTGAAAATATTGCAGATGATCCGACTGATGGTTTTTGTTTGTCACCCGATGATTGGATGAAAGCGGAAGACGCGGGGGAATTAGTCGGGGTGTTTCACTCTCACCCATTTACATCGCCACAACCTAGCCAAGTAGATCTTTCAAGTTGTGAGCATTTAGGTTTACCGTTTTATATTGTTAACCCACAAACTGAGCAATGGCACGATTTCAAACCAACAGGATATAAAGCACCTTTAATTGGTCGTCAATGGACATGGGGTTCAAGTGATTGTTGGACTTTAGTCATTGATTATTTTGATGAAAAAGGTTTAACCGTTAAAGATTGGGAACGACCAAAAAGATCAGAAGAAATATTAACCAATGGCATATTTGAAAGATTAATACCGCGCAGTAATTTCGTTGAAATAGACGATAATAGAGAAATGCTACCGGGTGATTTGTTATTGATGAAATTTACCGGCCCTAATCCTGACCATTGCGGAATTTTTATCGGTGAACAAATGGTTTTACATCACATGGCGGGGCGTTTAAGTTCCCGTGATTTATACAATCAGTTTTTAATTGATGCAACTGTTCGGAGGTATCGTCATGCTGCGTAAAATTAAAGTTTATGGAGCTTTAAAAAAGTTTCTTGATTGGGAGACAGGTACATTTTTAGCTGATATTTCTAATGTTGCGGAGGTAGGCCGTTTTTTAGTTGCTAATTGGCCGGATATTGAAAAACACATGCAAGATCAACACTATAAAATTTTTGTTGGTAATTACAACGTTTCAGAAGAAGAATTAAATTTACCAATAGGGCAAACAGAAGAGATAAGGATTGTTCCGGTTGCTGTTGGTGCTAAAGGTTTCTTCAGTAGTGGGATTGGAAAATTTATTACTGGCGCGGCTTTAGTTGGTTTTACAGTTGCAACGGGTGGTTTTGGTGGTGCTGCAATTGGAACTTTTGGTTTAGGTGCGGGGTCTATTGCTGTTGGAAGTATTACAACAAGTATCGGTATAAGTCTTGCTTTAGGTGGCGTTTCTCAAATGCTGACGCCAACGCCAGATTTACCAACATTCAGCGGTAATGATTCGGCTTTAGATCCACAAAGTAATTATTCATTTAGTGGCGTTCAAAATGTGAGTCGTGCGGGTGTTCCCGTAAATTTAATTTTTGGAGAAATCTTTACCGGTTCCGTTATTGTTAGTGCTGGTATTGATACTGTTCAAGTTAAGGGGGCTGCATAATGGCACAACAAGTCCCAACAGGTTATTTAGGTACTGTAGCTTATCAATTCTCGCAAGAAATTAATAATCCTACGCTGCCAAAAGAAGTTCTTGGTAGTAAACAATTTGCAACCTTTATAGAGGTATTAGGCGAGGGAGAAATTGAAGGCTTTCCAAGTGCGGCGGCTTACACAAAAGGAACAACAAATTATAATAATGCAGCATTAAAAGATGTTTATTTAAATAAAACTCAAATTCTTAAATCTTCGGCTGATGTAACAAGTTTACAAGATACAGATTATAACTTTAAAGATGTAGAATTTAGCCCTAGATTCGGAACAACAAATCAAACATATATAGGCGGAATAAATAATATTGAAACTGAGTTTAACGTTGGATCTGCTGTTACTTATTCAACTTCTGTTTCGAGGACTTTAACAAGCAATATCGACGCTGTTAGAGTAACTATTGGTGTTCCTAGATTACAGCAGTTTAATGATGATGGCAGTATTTCGGGTTTAACTACTTACGTTACAATTCAAATTACAGATGCTAACGGAACAGTAACAACGCCAATAAGTGATAATGCAATTAGCGGTAGAACATCAAGCGCATATTTCAAAGATTATCTAATAAGTTTTAATTCAAGTACCCTCGTTCAGCCTTATACAATCACAGTAAAAAGAACGGCGGCCGATAACACCGACCCCAAAAAACATGATGCTTTTAATTGGTCATCTTATACAGAAATATTATTTGAACAAAGATCGTACCCAAATACAGCCCATGTCGCTTTAAGGTTTGACGCCGAGCAATTCCCACAAACGCCAGCTCGTTCATATCGTGTTCGTGGATTAAAGATCCCTATACCGTCAAATGGAACAGTTGATTCAACAACAGGTGCAATCAGTTATTCAGGAAGTTGGAACGGCTCATTTAAAACAGACCCCGAATGGACAACGGATCCGAGCTGGTTGCTGCATGAGCTACTTATAAACGAGCGTTGGGGCTGTGGCGCTCATATCTCAGCTAGTCAACTTTCAAAATATGACTTTTATGCTGTTTCCCAATATTGCGGCGCAAGTGTTGACGATGGCAACGGAGGAACTGAGCCTAGGTTTGCAGTTAATGGAGTTGTTCAGCAACAGGTAGACGGATACCGATTAATTAATGATCTTTGTTCTGTTATGCGTTGTATGCCCTTTTGGAGTACTGGCGCCTTAACGATTTCACAAGATGCACCAAAAGACGCAAGTTATTTATTCACCCTCGCCAACGTGGGAGAAGGTGGCTTTACCTATTCAGGTTCATCTTTAAAAAGTCGTCATACCGTTGTTAATTGCGGCTATTTCGATATGGAAACGCAAGAGATAGACTATGAGGAAGTAGTTGATAGTACGGCAGAAACAAAATATGGCGCAGTTGTTAAACAGGTAAAAAGCCTTTTTTGTACGTCAAGAAATCAGGCGGCGCGTTTAGGTCGTTGGCTTCTTTATACAGAACAAAATGAATCTGAAATTGTAAGTTTTTCAATTGGATTATCAGCAGGTGTATTAATCAGACCCGGCGCAGTTATTGAAATTAGTGATCCTGTTAGGGCTGGAGTTCGGCGCGGTGGCTTAATTAAATCAGCAACTACAACAGTTATAACCGTAGATAATACTGACCAAACAGATTTACCAACAACAAACAATCCCACGCTTTCCGTTGTTCTTTCTGATGGTTCCGTTGAGACAAAGACAGTCAGTGGAATCGTAGGCGCAGCAATTACGGTTAGTTCTGCTTTTAGTTCCGCGCCAAATAGTAATTCGGTTTGGATCTTACAAAACGACACAGTACAAACAACCCAATGGCGCGTTTTAACAATTACAGAGGAAGAAGGTGTTAATTATATTGTTACGGCGTTGCCTTATAACTCTGGTAAATACGCTTATGTTGAAGACGGTTCAACACTACCAACAAGAAATACAACTGTTTTAAATACACCTCCTGATGCTCCTGGTTCTTTATCTGCAACAGAGCAATTTTATGAAGAAAATAATCAAGCAAAAGTAAAAATTATTGTTAGTTGGCAATCAGTACCAAGAGCAAGTAGTTATAGGGTTCAATGGAGAAAAGGAAGCGATAATTTTGTTTCTACTGATGCTTTATCAAGACCTGATCATGAGATTCTTGATGCAACGGCGGGTGAATATGAAATAAGGGTATTTTCAATTAGTGGCGTTGGTATTTCTTCAACTGTTCCAAGTGAATTAACTTATACAGCCATAGGAAAAACAGAAGTACCAAGTGCACCAACTAATCTTTTCTTTGAAGCAATCAACGCAAATACTGGAAGACTGACATGGGATCAATCAACCGACCTTGACGTGAAATTAGGCGGTAAATGTGTGTTTAGGCATTCCAATAAAACCGATGGAACAGCAACATTTTCAAATGCTGTAACGCTTATTGCGGCAAAGGCTGGAAGTCAAACAGAGGCAACTTTACCAATGGTAGAAGGTGAAATATTTTTAGCCTTTGAAGACTCAGGCGGCAGAATATCAAGCGCTACTTCAATTGTGATTGATCTTCCTGATCCTATTGGTGCTTTACCTGTTCAAACAAGAAGAGAAGATTCAGATTCTCCACCATTTCAAGGCACTAATTCTGATACCTACTACGAGGAAGATTTGGATGCTTTAACGCTGCAAGGAACAGCGCTCTTTGACACAATTGCTGATGTTGACGCAATGGCTGATTTTGATATTTCAACCGGGGTTGATTCTGAAGGAACATATACCTTTGCCAATAAATTAGATTTAGGCGCTAAATTCTCACTTGACTTAAAACGTCATTTTGTAACTAGGGGGTATTTACCTGCTGATGATTTCGACGCGGTGGCAGATGTTGACGCGATCAACGATTGGGACGGCGCGGCAATATTAAATGTAGACGCAAGATTATATTTAAGATCAACTGATGATAATCCGGCTTCCGGCGGTGCTAGCTGGTCAGGTTGGAAAGAGTTTATTAATGGTACATTTACAGGCCGAGGCTTTGATTTTAAAACGATACTTACAAGTACTAACACAGATGAAAATATTCTTGTTGATGAATTGGGCTATACGGCCACACTTCAAAGAAGGCAAGAACAAAGCACTGGGGCGGTTGCATCTGGGGCAGGTAGTAAAACAGTTAATTTCGCTAAAAACTTCTTTACAGGAACAAGCGGGTTAGGTGGCGCTAATGCTTACTTACCTTCGATTGGTATTAATGCGATGAATCTTGCAAGCGGTGACTACATCGAGATGGGAACGGTTAGTAGTAGTTCTTTTGTCGTGACCTTTAAAAATTCAAGTAATGCCGCAGTTGATAGAAATTTCACTTGGTCGGCGGTAGGTTACGGCAAAGCAGTATAGAATAACGCTAACGCTACGTATGATTTAGAAAATGGCACAAGCTGATGGAGTAGTTGCAAACGGTACGGGTTCGGCTGTTAGAAGTGACATCAATACACAATACGCCGCCCTATGGTCAAATCATTCAGGAAGTACTGAGCCGAGTTCTGGAAAAGTAGCTTATCAATTTTGGGCTGATACAAACACAAGCATATTAAAAATAAGAAATAGCGCTAATAATGCATGGATTAATTTATTTACTTTAGCGGGTGGAATAGATGTTGATGCGGCTTCAAATTTCAATGAAGATGTAACTTTTACCGGCGCTAGTTATAACTTAGTTTGGGATAAAAGTGATAACGCTCTTGAGTTTGCTGACAATGCAAAAGCTGCGTTTGGAACTTCTTCGGATTTAACCATTTATCATGATGGAAGTAATTCTTATGTTTCACAAGTCACTGCTGGACAGAATTTATTCTTAAAAGGTGATGCAGTACAAATACGTTCTGCTAGTAATGAACAGATAATAGAAACAGCAGCTAACGGAGCCGTATCACTCTATTACGACAACAGTAAGAAGTTTGAGACAAAAAGTTGGGGAGCTTATTTATATGGTGATTTATGTTTTACAGATAATAATAAAGTCGTACTTGGAACAGGAGATGATCTCCAGATCTATCACAATGGATCAGATTCCATTATCCATAATGCTACTGGTAATTTAACGCTTAGAGGATCTTATATACAGTTAAATAATGCTGCTAATACTGAAGCAATGCTATCAGCAGCAGAAAACGGAGCTGTATCTATCTATTACGACAATTCAAAAAAATTATCCGCAACCAGCGAGGGCATCAAGGTAGAAGGTGGTTCTGATGTTACTCTTCATTTAACATCTTCTACAAGTGGCTCTGCCTCTATTGAATTTGGAGATACAGATGACGATGATGAAGCACAAATATGGTATGACAATTACAGCAAGGCATTTAACTTCAGAACTTCAGAAGCATCGGATCTAGTCTTTTATCGGGATGGTACAGAAAGAACTAGGATAACTTCAACAGGCACAGAAACAGCAGGGTATAATAAGTCTTTTCTGGTAAAAAGTGATTCAGCTTATCAGAGTAATTCTTCTCATATATTACAAAGTAATGAGAATAATCAAGTTGCAACAATTATAGAACATTCAGGCGATACCAATCCCTATGGTCTAATTATAAGTTTTTCGGATGATGATCCTGATAATAACACCAATTATTTTTTAAAATGTGATGACAGTAGCAATACAAATAGATTGTTTATTTATTCTGACGGAGATGTACATAACCATGACAATAGTTACACTAGTTCTGATGCAACATTAAAAGAAAATATTGTTGATGCTACTTCTAAATTAGAAGACCTTAAAAAATTAAAAGTTAGAAATTTTAATTGGAAGGCTGATCATTTTCCTCAAAAATCTAAAAAGAAACAACTTGGTTTTATAGCTCAAGAAGTAGAGGAAGTATTCCCTGCTTTAGTTTCGGAGCATGACATAGCTGCTGGTACCCCTGGTGATGGTCATGTCCCGCTAATAAAAAAGGCTATCAAGCAAGCTTGGGATCCAATCATTATTAAAGCAATGCAAGAATTGATTGCAAAAGTAGAAACACTAGAAACTAAAGTAGCTGCATTAGAAGGTTAAAAAACCCCCACTTGTCACATTGATAAATTCTTTTTATATTACGAGGACATATTAAAAATACATGTCAACACCTCAAGAAGAAAGAACAGAAGTAAAAACTAGACTTGATTCTAATATTGCCAAAGTTCAAGAAATACAGGCTCAAATCAAAAAGCTACAGGAAGAGGGGCAAGCTTTAACGCAACCAATTATGGAAGATCAAGGAGCTTTGAAAGTGCTTGAAAAATTAATTGGTGCTCCTACTACTTAAAAGTATTAAACTATTCACAAAAGGTTTTTAAAATGGCTGTTTCTTACACTTGGGAAATTAACGACACTGCAATGGTTGCAAACGTTTCAAATGGATTTGTGAAAACTTTGGTTTACAGAGTAAAAGGGATGGACGGAAGCACAGAAAAAGCAAGAGCAACTGGACAAGTTGAATTTACTGAGCCTTCTTCCCTGCCAAGTGATTTCGTGGCGTATGATTCGTTGACCGCTGCTAAATGCCTTGAATGGGTGAAAGCCGCAGTTGGAGCAACAGAAGTTACAGCAATAGAAAACGGCTTAAAAGCTCAAATTGATTTAATTAATACCCCGACTGAAAAAATTGGTGCTCCTTGGTCTTAATGAACCTGTCTTGCTAGGTCTATTTGTTGCTGATTTTGCTGTTTAACTAATATTCCTGTCATTAAGTACGCAGGTAATAAAGCCACTGTTGAAAAAGCTATTACCATAATCATTATTGGCGCGGCCTTTAATATGGCTTCTTTCCATATATCGTCAAACATGTTTTTATTTTAATTTTAGTTTAATATCGAGGCGTAGCAACGTTTAAAGCTATGAAAAAAGTTATTAATGTTCTTGTTATTGCTAACTCGGTCTTTATAGTGGGAGTGCTAGCAGGTGGCGCGGGTCTTTATTTCTACGCTAAGAACCCAACCAACCAAGCTAAAGCAAAAGCTTATTTGACAAATCAAATTACAAAGCTGATACCTGTTCCTGACATAAAGCTTCCTACATCAACCGGCCCCGCCCTTCCTTTTTAATATGGGTCAATTCTTTGCAAGCCGAAGCAATCAAAGAGGCATTATTGCGTTTAAAAGAAGAAGAATTAATTAGACAGAAAGAAGATGGAAATAGAAAAGATTCAGAAAATACAGATACCCAAAATTAATACGTTAATTAATACGCCCCATATCACAAGAGAACTAAACGTACAAAAACCGGGGATAGATTTTTTAATTCCTAGTTATACGCCGATTGAATATAACCCGAAAAAAATGCAATATGTTCAGAAAGCTCAACCGCCTAATCCTCCTGATACTCCTAACCCTCCTGACGCTGATTTACCCGGTCAAGATGTCTTACCAGAGGAAAAAGAAATTGATTGTCCTGCAAAAGATCAGGCGTATAGGTTGGGAGATTTAAGAAACGCCAAAGCAAAAGAAAAGGTGATTGGTTTTGAGATCGTTAATAAAAAATGTTATGAGATATGGGGGCCGACAAATATAGCTGATAAATATTTACCAAGTGCGTCGGTTGCTGCTACTACGTTTGCAACTGTATTTTTAGCCACAACAGCGGCCACATTGACACCCTTAATTAATAAAGCTTTAAAGCCAATTTTCAAACAGGTAATTACTAGAGTTAAAAAGCTATTAGGTAAAAAAGAAAAGAAATTAACCCGATCAGAAATTAAAACTAATCTTTATCGTCAGAGACGGGATCTTCCTCCTTTAAAGAAATAGCGTGAGTGTGCTTTACGTTGGGCGGTGTAACTAAACGAACGTCAGCGCAGATTTTAGCCATTTCACCAATAAAGACTAATCCATCTTTAATATGCTTACCGCATGTAGCTAACCGAGTCATTTCATAATTTAAACGCTTAGAGGCGAGGGAAGCTTCATATAATTCCACTTGCTTTTTCATGGCTTTCCTGCAACTTCTTAAAGCTGATTGATTCCCGATAGGTATTGAAAAGGTCGCTGTTATTCCAGAATTAATACTTGTATTACCTGCCTGCATACCTGTTCTAACTCGTTCTGTTCTTAATATTAAATTAGGCTCATCAACATCCCCGTCCCCTGTCGGTAAATTGTCGTCATCGAAATCGCCAACTATATCTTTTGTTGAATAGATTGGTCGTTCATAATAAGGTTCATAAGGCGAACCAAAACTGTAGGTAGTAGAAAGAAATGGGCTAATATTTAATGTTGCACCTTGGCAACTTGTATTTTGGATTGCGTATTGAAATTGCCTTGCCGGAACGACCTGAACCGCCTGATTTACCACACTACCACTACTTTGAGATGTAGTATTAATTGTATTTGCAAAAGAAGAATTAACAGGGATAAATAAAGCGATTAAATATAAATATTTTTTCATTGACTAAATAACATTTTTTTTGTAGTAACTAAATAACATTTTTTCTCATTGAAAAGTGCTAGTCGAATCAGTAATATTTTCGATGGTGTGTTCTTCTACTAGATGGGTGTATGTCTGGATTCCGGGTGTTTCTAGTGTTTCATAATAAGAAAACGCCGCGCCTTCATTAACGATTGAATAAGCAGGTTTATTTGATAAATCAGGCAAAACATACGTTGTAGCTGTTCCCCCTATTGTTCCCGTTTTCTCTGTAAATCCAGCGGGTGCAATGTTGTCTGTTGATGGTTTAACGTTATTGCCCCCTACTGTTAGTTGGTAGCCTGACCTCATATCAAATATTTTCATGTCGCGCAAAATAACGCTTTTAGTTTCACTGTGTTGAGTTAATATCCCTTGTTGAAAATTTGGCACGATCTTTTCAGCCTTTGCTATTGGTGCAAAAAAAATAAGCAACAATACTAAACGCATTAGTCGACTGATATTTCACTGATTACTTGACCTAGTGCGTGAGTGCCAGCCGATCCGGGGCTAATTGTTAAGACACCCTGAGAGGTAATGGTGCCAGCTAATCCAGTATTTACACCGCCGGCGTATGTAGTAGATGAACCAAAAGCAGGTAAGGCAGGCGTAACGCCATTCGTCACTGTTGTTCCATCTGTATCAACACTATCGCCGCCATTAAATGCTTCTACGAATGAGAAGCTAGCTCCGGCGTTACTTTGTTCGTAATCTGCCTGAATCATTGTTGCAGGGGCAGTAATTGAACCGGGGGCAGTTAATCCGCCGAATTGGGCATTAGATACAACAGAAATATTATTTCCTGATACCGAATAGCTACTTCCTAAACGGGTTGAGGTACTGGCCGCCGCGTCTACACTGAGTTTCACACTTTTAGCTATAGAGTGATGAATGTCGGCGTTAGCCGCCGGATTTGCTACGAGGAAAGCAGCAAGGAAGAAAAGAGAGTTTTTCATTTTTTTAAGCGACCTGTAACAGGGTCAATTTTTTTTCCACTTATAGGATCAATTCTGTCTCTATCAGGTATCGACGGCGCCTTTTGTGGCCCTAACTTACCGCCGCCATTCTTAGAAGGGGCAAGGCCAAAAGCGGCTAAACTTCCAGAAAAAACCGAAGCTATAAAAGTTGGATCAAAATCAAGAATCTTTTGTCCATTTGGCAAACGGACGTACGAAAAAGTTAACAGTGATGCGCTCCAAATCAACACGATTAATTTCACTAAATCGCCTAACCATTCGCGGTCTTGTTCTTTCTTCTCTTCCTGTTGATCTTCCATTACGGCGACGTAGCAAATATGTCCTATTCTGATACTAGTTCTTTTATTTGTAAATTGACCGAGATAGGCGCGGCCATTGTTTCAGGTGCTTTTGTCTACCTAGCAATGCAAGCCAAGAAAAACTCGGAGATTAAACAAGAAATCTTTTTAAGGTTAAATCGCCTTGAAACATCAATTGCACGACTAGAAGAGCGTTGCCCTATGAAAAACACTAGATGAATGA
>Ga0208157_1000919_pt1 | contig 14451 bp, 17 predicted proteins | sample 5_EtaG_FD_184077 | JGI IMG/M metagenome (GOLD analysis project Ga0208157, IMG submission 184077) | Marine viral communities from the Subarctic Pacific Ocean - 5_ETSP_OMZ_AT15132 metaG (SPAdes) (version 2) | ecosystem: Environmental > Aquatic > Marine > Oceanic | place: Pacific Ocean | collected...
CATATCTTGCAACAGCTGTAGGAACAACTTTTAATACAGGAGCACAACCTGCTACAAAAATAATATATAATTCATTAACTGTGCCTTTAGTATCTAATGCTACAAGCACAGCAACAGGAGGCGGTTTTCAGTGTACAATTGGACCCGTTAATGATAGAGCTTAATTATGGCTGGATATACTTACTCAGATTTAACAACAGATATTAGAAACTATACAGAAGTAGATGCTAATGTATTTACCACTGCAGTTATAAATAGATTTTTAGAAAATGCAGAACATAGAATTAATTTAGATTGTCCTATGGATTCAGACAGACTTCAAGCTGAAGCACAATTTGCACAAAACTTTAATAGTATTACAGTTCCTACAAAAGCTTTATTTATTAGAGGGGTTCAAGTTTTTAATTCTACAACAGCAGTTACAGAGCAAGGTTTTTGGTTAGAACGACGTGATCAAACTTTTATTACTGAATATGTAGGAGAAGCAACAGGACCTTCTGGGGGTGCTACAGGACAAAATGTTAAAGGATTACCTAAGTATTATTCTATGTACGGTGGTGCTACAACAGGAGCTAACACAGCTACTTCAGGAGCTTTATTTATTGCTCCTACACCAGATCAAAATTACAAATATATTATTCATTATAATGCTGTGCCTACTGGTTTAGAGACTAATACCGCTGGAACTTATATAAGTAATTACTTTCCACAAGGGTTATTATATGCTTGTTTAGTAGAAGCATTTATGTTTTTAAAAGGTCCAACAGACATGTTGACACTATATGAAAATAGATATAAAACAGAACTACAAAAGTTTGCAGCGATGCAACTTGGAAGAAGAAGACGAGACGATTACACGGATGGTACAATAAGAATACCAATCGAGTCACCGCCTCAGTAATTAGGAGAAAAATATTATGGCAATAACATCAGCAGTATGTAATAGTTTTAAAACAGAAGTTTTACAGGCTATACATAATTTTACAGCATCGTCTGGGAATACTTTTAAAATAGCTTTATACACAAGTTCAGCTACACTAAATAAATCAACAACAGCTTACAGTGCAACAAATGAAATATCTAATACATCAGGTTCAGCTTATTCTGCGGGTGGTGCCACTCTTACAAGTGTAACTCCAGCTTTATCAACTGACACGGCATGTTGTGATTTTGCAGACGTTAGTTTTACTTCTGCTTCATTTACAGCAAATGGTTGTTTGATTTATAACGATACAAACTCTGACAAAGCAGTTTGTGCAATCGCATTCGGTGGTGATAAAACTGTATCATCTGGAACTTTTACAATTCAATTTCCTACAGCAGACGCATCTAACGCAATTCTTCGGATAGCATAAGGAGGGACTCCTTATGGCATCTATCTGGGGTGGTGATAATCCTTCAGTAGCCTGGAATGAAAATTCCTGGGCATCTAACGTTGCTACAGTTTCGCCAACAGGAGTTCAAGCAACTTCTAGTGTAGGTGAAGTATCCGCATTTCCAGGATCAGGTTGGGGTCGTGTAACATGGGGCTCTAATTCTTGGGGTGTAGAGTACACTGCTATACAATTAACAGCGCCATCAGAATTAACTACAGCTTTAGGAACAGTGGAAGCTTATCCAGGATCCGGTTGGGGTGGAGCCCAATGGGGTAATGCTGGTTGGGGTGTAGAATATTCTGTTGCACTAACTGGTTTAAGTACAACATCTAGTGTTGGCGCTGTCGAAGCTGCTCAAATTATTCCAGTAGATTTAACAGGACTTAGCACTACCGCTTCAGTAGGATCACCGACTACTGATCAACTTACTATAACAGCACTAACGGGTTTACAAGCTCAAACGGAACTTGGAACTTTTGACAACGCAGGTACATTAGTTGGTTGGGGCAGAAATGGTTGGGGTGAAGAACCTTATGGAGATTCATTTAATAAACTTGTTCAACTATCAGGATTAACTGCATTAAGTTCTAGTGTTGGATCATTAACTTTAGATTTGCAGTCTATAATATTTCCAACAGGAGTTAGTGCTACATCTAGTGTTGGTTCTTTAAGTTTTGTTATAGATTCCTACCCTGTTCTAACAGGTGTTAGTGCAACATCAAACGTGGGTAGTATTTCTCCAGCTGATGTTATGGGATTAACAGGAGTATCATCAACTTCTAGTGTTGGAAGTATTTCTCCAGCTGATGTTATGGGATTAACAGGAGTATCATCAACTTCTAGTGTTGGAGATATAGAGATAGTTGAAAAATTAATACTCCCTCTAACAGGTGTCAATGCAACAGCTTCTGTAGGATCAATTGTTCCTGAAATAGGAGTTCCATTAACAGGGGTGTTATCAACTGCAAGCACAGGATCTATTATACCTACTGATGTTGTTATGGGATTAGTTGGTTTAGAACTTCAATCTACTGTCAATGGCACAGGAATAGCTTTCCCAGGTACTTATGAAAAACTAATACCTAAAACGAGTACAGGGTATTCAATTAAAACACCTAAAACAAGCACAGGATATACGACAAAAACACCTGCATAATTATGTTTGACTTAAAACTAAATAAACAATATAAATAACAAAAATAAGGAATATAAATAATGGCATCAACATATTCATCAGATCTTAAACTAGAGCTAATGGCTACTGGCGAAAACGCTGGTACATGGGGCACAAAAACAAACAATAATTTAAACCTTGTTCAACAATCTGTTGCAGGTTATCAAGCAATAGATGTAGCATCCGGAGATGTTACTCTTGCTATGACTGACGCTACCGTTTCAAATGCAAGAAATATGACTTTAAAGTTTACTGGAACTCTTGCCGGAAACAGAATAGTAAATTTTCCAGCAAGTATAGAAAAAGTATTTAATATAATAGATGGAACTAATCACGCAGGGTATACTTTAACTTTTAAAGTTACTAGTGCTAGTGGTTTTTTATTATGCGAAGGTAATAATTATATCTGTCATGCTGATGGAACTAACATAGTTAAAGATTTAGAAACTAGAAACTGGAGAACTATAACTGCATCAGAAACAGTTCAATCAGGTGCTCAACTTTTTGTAGACACAAATGGTGGAGCAGTTACAGTAACGCTTCCGGCATCGCCTGCAGTAGGTGACATCGTAAATTTTGTAGACTCAAGATATACTTTTGACTCTAACGCATTGACTGTTGGAAGAAATAGTTCTAAAATAGCAAACACAAGCGCAGACTTAGTAGTTAATACTGAGGGCGCAGCATTTGGATTAGTTTATTCTGGTTCAGATGTAGGATGGACTTACACGGAGAAATAATATGGCAAATTACGAAGCAACTAAATATAATTTTGATGGTTCAGACCTTACTGGTATCGAAGGTATTCCTACGGCAACTATTGTGCCGTGGTCTTCTGCTTCAGTGCCAACAGGTTTTTTAGAATGTAATGGTCAAGCAGTTTCAAGATCAACTTATTCTGCATTATTTGCAATCATAGCCTCTACTTATGGTGGTGGTGACGGTTCATCGACTTTTAATGTACCTAATTTTACAGACAAAATTGCAATGGGTAAATCAAACAACAAAGCTTTAGCATCTACTGCAGGAGCGGAAACAGTAGCATCATCTGGAAACGTAGGTGGAAGTACAGCTAACGCAACTCTATCAACTGCACAACTTGCATCACACTCCCACACAGGTGGTGTAATTCAAGGTGATACTAACATTGGTTCAGGTACAGGTCAGACTGCTAAATCTCCACCAACGAACACAGGTAGCACAGGTTCAGGCCAAGGACACTCTCATAACATGAGTGCAAACTTTAGTGGAAATGCAACTTCAGTTTTACAACCTTATTTAACAATTATTTACGTAATTAAAACTTAGGAAAAATATGACAACAAATTCAAATTGGACAGTAATCTTTGAAGACAAAAGTATTATTAAAAACACAGGAGCTGAAGCAGGAACTCCTTATACTATTGATGATAATGCTTTTTGGGCTACTGCAGATTTTCAAAATATTTGGGCTATTCAATCAGGAACTACTAATTCTTCGGATGAAGTAGAGCATAGAGATAACACTCCACATTGTTCTTTAGATACAGAAGGGGTTAGTATTCAACAGTTTATTGATAAATGGGATGCAGCTCATTTAGCTAAGTTACAAAGTGATTGGGATAATAATGATGGAAATACTTACGATGCTGAAGGTAATGTAACTAATACTGAAACGGAAGCTGAAAAAATTTCTAGACTAGGTGCTAGACCTACTTCGTATAGCTCTTAATTTTTTATCATATTCAAAAGCTTTTTTTTCTACAATATTAAATATTAAACTATATCTATTATAGTCTTCTTCGTATACGTCGAAACCATGTAATATTTCTGGTGGAAATATGTAATAATCTCCAGGCTCTGGAGATATTTTTAAATTTAATTCTGGTAGTATTAAATCACATCCTTTTGTTAGATATAGTATACCATGTATACAAGAGTGGTTATGGTAGTTTAAACTATCTCCTTTTTTTATTTCATTACCCCATGCATTTTCAATAGTTTTTCTTTCTAAAAAATATTTAAATATACCAGGATGTGTGTTTTGATATTTATTTATTAAATAACTTATAAAGTCAACAAATTCAGGTTTGTCTAAAAAATAATTCCAATTAGTCATTCCTCCTTTTACATTAGTGTAGTTATCCATGTTAGGATCTAAATTAGATTTAATTGACATAGAAAGGTTATGTATAATATCTGGATAAGGATAATTACCAAATATAATATTAACATGTCTAGTATAGCTAACGTTTATACTATTTCGATCTTCGTTTAATTTATTGTTTTTGTCTAATAGACTAATCATCTTAAAAGCATCCAAGAAGTTAAAATATATTTTTCACCAGATAGAGGTGGATTACCTCTGTGAACATATGGAAAACCAGCCGGCCATATAACTATTCTACCCGTTTTAGGTTTTACTCTTTTAGAAAAATGAAGAAATTCTGTTTCTCCACCTTCTTCAACATCATTTAAATAAATAGAAAAAACAAAAGCCCTAGCTTCGTTATCAAATCCTTTTTGATGTTCTATGTGCCATGTGTGATAACCTTCAGTAGGTAAAGTTTTTTGTATTTTTAAACTTGTATAATGAAAGGGTCCACCATCATAAGCAGCTTTACCTCCAGTATTTTCAAGGTAGTGTTTTAATGCTATATCAAAATTAAACATCATAGGTTTTAAATTTTCCCACCAAGTATCTATGTTGTTAGATTGAGCAAAAAATTGTTGATCTTGTTTTTCTAAAACTGATGATTTTTCAGAAACTAATCTATTAAATGTTTTATTAAATTTGTTTTCATTTTCATATAATTTAATAGCATTGTTACATTCTTCTTTAGTAATGTAATTATCATATATTCCAATAAAATTAAAAATGTTAATTGTTTTTTCCATCATTATTTATAATTAAAAAAATTTACCATAACGTATCTTTTATTTGAGTTTTCATTAAATTGTAGTGAAGCATGATAAATTTTAGAATCAAAAATAATTGCTCTATTTTCTTTAAATCCTACATGACAATTTAAAACGTATTTATCGTTAAATTTATCGTAAAAACCTGTGCCACTGTTTATCAAGTAATCTCCTTTTAAATATACCAAACAATTAATATCATAAGAAGAGTCGTTATGAACTGTTGCTTCTTCGTGTTTAGTGCTTAAAAAATATGCATTTTCATTAGTAAGTAAATTATCTTTTACGTGGTTTTTTAAGTTTTTTAAAACTTCTTTAACAGCAAAATGTTTTTGATCTAAAGGTGCGTTAAAATATATCTTTTGATAAACATTGTTTTCACGACCTAAAAACCTATTAGTAAAATTTAAGTTTAAAATTTCATTATGTATTTTTTTTAATACATTTTGTTTAAAAAAATTATCTTTAACTATTATCTGATCTTTTATTTTCATTATATTCTTACTTTCATTCTCTAAAACTATTATATACCACAATAATACCTTTAAAAAAAGTAGATTTAACATATAAAAAATAGTACAATCCTTTTTATTTTCTTATATAAGAGATTTATGTTACAAAAATTAGGATTTCTACCAGGTTTTAACAAACAAGTCACATCTACAGGTGCTGAGTCACAGTGGACGGGTGGTGAAAATGTGCGTTTTAGATATGGTACCCCTGAAAAAATAGGTGGTTGGTCTCAATTAGGAGACAGTAAATTAACGGGTGCAGCTAGAGGTTTGCATCACATGGTTAATAGAACAGGTATTAAATATTCTATATTAGGAACTAACCGAATTTTATACGCGTACACAGGGGGTGTCTATTATGATATACACCCTTTAGTTAATCCATCAGGCACAGCTATCACTAACGCATTTAGTACAACTAATAATGATCCGACTGTAACAATAACTTTTGCTTCAGCCCATAATTTTGAAGCAGGGGATATAATTTTATTTGGTGACACATCTACATTTACAGCTATTACAAATTCTAACTTTGGCGCTGCAGACTTTTGTGATAAAAAATTTATGGTAACAAGTGCTCCAACAGGAACTACAATTACTATTACAATGCCAAGCAATGAAACAGGAAGTGGTGCAACCACTTCTGGAGGTATAACTTATTTTCAATATTACCACGTTGGTCCAGCTGAACAGGTTGGAGTTTTTGGTTATGGTATATCACAGTGGGGCGGTACAGTTACAAACCCACAAACAACAACTTTAAATGGAGCATTAAATGCTGACTCTGCTGGAACAGGTGGAACTGGAACCACGATTAACGTAGCGAGCACCACGGGTTTTCCTAGTTCAGGAACAAATTTTATACAAGTAGATAATGAAGAAATATCTTACACAGGAACCACCGCTACTAGTTTTACAGGAATCACTAGAAATGTTAGGGGAACAACTAACGCCTCTCACAGCAATGGCGCAACCGTTACTAATTTTAGTGCTTACTCAGCCTGGGGTCAAGCAGCATCGACCACGGATAAAGTAGCTGAACCTGGTTTGTGGTCTTTAGATAATTTAGGTGACACACTTATAGCTTTAATTTTTAATGGAGAATGTTTTGAATGGAATTCAAATTTAACAAATGCCGTAACAACAAGAGCAACTATTATAACAGGTGCACCAACAGCGTCACGTGACATGCTGGTGTCAACACCGGATCGTCACTTAGTATTTTTTGGAACAGAAACAACTATTGGTGATAAAACTACTCAAGATGAAATGTTTATTAGATTTTCTTCTCAAGAAAATATAAATGACTACACACCCACAGCTGAAAATAGCGCTGGTACACAAAGACTGGCCGCTGGATCACGGATCATCGGAGCTGAACTTGGTAGAAATGCAATTTATATTTGGTCTGATACTTCTTTATTTACTATGAGATTTGTTGGAACTCCATTTACATTTGCTTTTGAACAAGTAGGTACCAACTGTGGATTGATTGGTAAAAATGCAGCTGTTGAAGTTGATGGTGCTGCGTATTGGATGTCTGATAATGGTTTTTTTAGATACACTGGTAAACTAGAATCAATGGATTGTTTGGTTGAAGATTATGTTTATGACAATCTTAACACAACATCTAATCAAATGGTTTATGCAGGAATTAATAACTTGTTTGGTGAAGTCACATGGTTTTATCCAGAAGCTAACTCTAACGTAAACACTCAGTCGGTTACATATAGCTATTTAGATTCTACTGCTAAAAGACCTATATGGTTTGTAAATGCAAATAGCTTATTTATTAGAACTACTTGGCAAGATTCTGCTGTGTTTGGATTACCACATGCAACTCAGTACGATGCTGATACGGATACATCTTTTGATGTAACAGGAAATACAGAGGGAATTTCATATTACTATGAACACGAAACAGGTGTTAACCAAGTAAGACTTGGAGTGACTACAGCTATTCCAGCTAACATTACATCAGGTGATTATGATATTACACAAAAAGTTGTAAGAGGAGCTGCAACTAATTTAGGTGACCTTAGAGGTGATGGTGAAAATATTATGAGAGTTAGTAGGATTATTCCTGATTTTATATCTCAACAAGGAAACGCTGTTATACAACTAGATTTAAGAAATTATTCTAATGATGCAGCAGCCAGCTCATCACTTGGTCCTTTTACAGTAACAACTTCTACAAGCAAAGTTGATACAAGAGCTCGAGCAAGAGCTATAGCCCTTACAATATCAAACACTGCAGTAGATACTAGTTGGAAATTAGGAACATTTAGGTTAGATATACATGCTGGAGGAAGACGATAATGATTGATAAAAGAATTAGATTTCAAGTTGGTGGTGGAGCTGACATGAGTACTGAACCTAGTAGCACTGGTAAAGGTAGAGATAGAGATTTTCAACAAAGAGGTGCGAGTAAATCTGATTATGCTAGAACAAGTCAAAGCAACAGACCTAGTTCTAATGAAAGCAACAGACCTAATCCTCAAAGAGATAGTGGGCAATCAATTGATACATATATAACTCCAGACCAAGTTAAAGCTAGCAGAGAATTTAAAAGACAGCAAGACGAGCAAAGAAGTAGTACAGGAGGAGGACTTAACACTTTAGCAAAAACAGCACTTAATTTTTTAATTCCAGGATCAAGTTTTATTAACAATCAAGGAATACAAAATACACTTGGAGATTTTAGACAAAAATTTACAGGTTATAGAACTCAAGCAGAATACGATGCAGCTAGACAACAAAGAAGAAATCTTGATAGAATTCGTACAATACAAAATACATTAAACAGAAAATATGCTGATGGAGATTATAGTAATACTAATTTAGATGAAAGACTTGCTGGTTTACAATCACTTATGGGAATTGTTCCTAATGATGCTTCTTCTTTAAGATCAGATCTTGATTTTAGTAATGAGCTTGCAGAAGCAACGCAGGCAACACCACAAGAAAATGAATTTAATTATATGTATAACATAAACGATATAGCGTCTTTAATAAATAACGCAGGACAATCACAAATGCCACAAGATTTAGATCAAATAGGAGAAGGTGCTGATTTTGTAAGTTATGATAAATTGAAAAACATGGGTCTTACAGAAGGACCAGGAGATGGAACAAATCCACAACTTGGAGAGTTAACAAGTTTCATAGATCCGCTTGCTACTATGACAGCCAAGGAAAGAGAATTAAAAAATTATTTTGACAGTCCTATTCAATCACAAGAAGGCATCATGGGTATAGATGGGGTTCCAACTGATTTAGAAATTTTTTATAAAAGATTTCCGTAATGGCTAAGATAGTACAAACATTAACTAGAGCAAGTTCCGAGTATGAGGAAGACGTGGCACAATCTTTAGTTAGAGATTTAGATGCTGTTCTTGAGAAATTAAACACAACGTTTCAAGAAGAATTAAAACAGGAGATAGAAGCTAGAAGTTTCTTTTTAGATTAATGGCAGTAGTAAATCAATATAAATTTGTAGGTATAGATAACAGCACAACAGGTGGTGCACTTACACCATTAGGAACTGGAAATCCTTTAGTTAGTGAAACTTATGTTATTAAATCAATACTCGTTACATCTGCTGGCACACCTACAGTTACTGTTACAAACAACAGTATTACAGCTATTAAATCTGTAGCCTTAACAGCCAATCAAACAAAAGAATTACTAACCCAACCTTTAATAGTAGAAGGTGGTAAAACTTTTACAGTACAATCAAGCAGCTCAGATTCGTTTGATGTAGCTATTAGTTATTTAAATATCAAGAAAGAGGTAACAACATAATGAAAGTATATGACGCAAAAGTAGAAGAAACTTATAGACATAAGGAAACTGGAGAGGTTTTTAAGGAAAGAAAAGACTGGGAAGTTAAAGGTTATAAACCAGAAGAAATGGCTCAAGATGTGAAAGTTATCATGCCACCTCTTGATTTGTTCGCAAAAACAAAGTAAACTGACAAAACCATGGGAATAGAAGATATACAAATTTCAGAAGAACTTGAGACTAACGCACCATCTATAAAATATAGAGGTGATGAGGGTCCCAAATCTCCACAAGAAATAGAACAAATGATGATGGCTCAACTAGAAGAAGAGTATCTAAAATACGTTGATGAAATGATAGAGATGGGAAGAGAGCCTATGTCTATGCAACAGTTTATGGAACAAGCTATGGCTGAAGGACAAATGGCCGGTGGCAATCCTTTACCACAAGATCCAACAAAACCAGTTAATCCCTTTCAACCAAAACCTACAGGACCGGTATTACCTGACAGACAGATGGCTGCTTACGGTGGTATGATGGGTGGTGATGGTAGACGTAGATATGGTCTTGGAAGTTTTTTAAAAAAAACAGTTAGAAAATTAATACCAAACGAAATAGCAAAAGCTGCAGAAGTTGCAGCACCATTCGTTGCACCGTTTAACCCACTAGCTGCAGCAGCTATGTCAGGTATAGGTGGCTTTGATAGAACAGGTAGAATAGGTTCATCACTTAAATCAGGATTAAAAAATTATGCCATGGGTCAATTTGCTAGAGGTATTGGTGGTGGTATGGATAACTTACAAGGTTTGTCTTTAAAAACAATGCCAGGGAAAGAAGGTTTTGGTTCTTATTTTAGTAGTCCTATTCAAGACACTGGTGGAATTGGTAAAATGTTTCAAGATAAATTTTCTACAAGTGGTGGAAGTATGGCTGAAGGTGTTAATGAAACAGAACTACAAAAAATAGTTGATGCAGCAGCTGATAAAAATTTATCTCCTGCAGAATTAATTTCTAAACAAGCTAATGAAGCTTTTATAAAAAATACTCAAGCACCAAATTTAGGTTTGTTAGAAAAATTTGGATTAAATAATAAACTTTTAATGGGTCTTGCAGCTGGAACATTAGGAGCAACTGCTCTTATGGGTAATATGGAACCAGATGAAATTCAAGATTTACAAAGAGGTGAGGGTTTAGACGTAGAAGCCATTAGAACAGAAGTTATAGAAGCATATAAAGATCCAACAGGTGAAAAATTAAAAGCATTAAGTGCTAAATATCCTTTTTTAAGTAAAAGAAAAAACATAGACACAAGTAAATTAGCTTACGGTGGTAGAGCGGGTTTTGCCGAAGGTGGTGGAATCATGGATCTTGGTGGTATGGAAAAAGATTATAGAGCTGAAGGTGGTTTTGTACCTATTGGTAGAGAAGAAAAAGCAGACGATGTGCCTGCAAGATTAAGTGTAAATGAGTTTGTATTTACCGCAGATGCTGTTAGAAACGCAGGTGGTGGAGATATAGATAAAGGCGCAGAAGTTATGGAGAACATGATGAAACATTTAGAACAAGGTGGACAAGTATCTGAAGAGTCACAAGGTATGGCTGGCGCACAACAGATGTTTGAAACATCGGAAAGATTAAGCGAGGTAATATAATGGCTGTACAACAAACACAAGCACTCCCACCACAATATGTACAAGATTTACAAACGGATTATGGAAAACAATTAACTGCACGAACGGCAGCTGATTTAGATACAAGTTTATTTGCACCTAAAGTTGCTGGTCAAGACCAAGCACAAAAAGATGCATACACAATGGCTACAACACAGGGTCAAGGTATTGGTGCATTTCAACCTTACATTACACAAGCAGGAGCATATGATACGGCAGCTGCGGGTTTATCGGGACCACAAGCTTACTCTCCTTTTATGTCTCCGTATCAACAAGACGTAATTGATGCAACACTAGCTGAGTATGATTCACAAGCAGCAGCTGGTTTAGCAGGTATAGGTCAACAAGCAGCTATGTCTGGTAATTTAGGTGGAGGACGTGAAGGTGTTATGAGAGCACAATATCAAAACAAATCTGACATGAACAGAGCATTATTACAATCAGGATTATTACAACAAGGTTTCACACAAGCTAATCAATTAGCAAATCAAGCCTTTGGTCAACAAATGGCACTAGGACAAAACCAACAAGGTCTAGCTGCACAAGTTCCAGGATTATATGGACAAGACATTGGTACTTTAGGGTCAGCGGGCGCGACTCAACAAGCACAAGAACAAGCTCAACTAGATGCTACAAGAGAAGCAAACAGATTAGAAGCTTACGAGCCATATGAAAGGCTAGGTTATTTGGGAACTGGAATTGCAAGTATTGCATCTGGAGCACCGGGACAATATCAATCTATGGTAACACCTAACCCTACGCCGTTGCAGAATGCGTTGGGAATAGCTGGTGTTGGTGCAGGATTGATGACTGGTTATGGTGACTATCTAAGAGGAGCCTTTCCACAAGGAAGATCATAATGCCAGGTAATTTATATAAAAGACCTATGTTTAGAAAAGGTGGATCTGCTGACGGCGGAATTACATCTGGACTACAAGCACCTAGACAAGGTTATAATCAAGCAGGTTCTGTACAACCATTAAACATGGATCAAAACATGGCAGAGTTTTTAAGAAACGCATCTATCGGTGACATGAAAGCAGCAGCTGATCAAATGTATAAACCAAAAGAAAGACCTAACTATGCTAAACGTAGACTAGGTGATCTAATGATTGATTTTGGAATAGATATTGCAACTAGACCTCCAATGGGTGATGGTATTAGTGGAGCAATAAGCACGGCACTAGCATCAGCTAAAGATCCTTTTGAAAAATTTAAAGCATCAAGAGCTGGTGCAGAAGCATTAATGGATACACAAGCAGAAAATTTAGATGATAGAAGATCGGATATGTTTAAATCATTGATTGAAGGTCAATCAGAAATACTTGGATCAGATACAGGTGGTAAAACATATAGAGATTTAGAGATAGCTAAACAACTAGAAAAAATTATTCCTAAAATATATGATATACAAGCTAAAGTTGAAGCTGGTACAGCAACTGAAGATGACATGGTGCAGTTAGATATATTAAAAACTCAAAAAAATAATTACACTAAAAGTAATCCAATAACAGACGGTGCTATAGAATTATTTATTAAATCATCTCAAGGTCAAACTTTATTTGCATCAATTACAGAAGAATTATTTGATGCTAACCCAACAGGATATGAAAGTGAAAATGATCCACAGTTATATATTGATGCTATTGAAAAAGTTAAAACAATACTTGGTCAGTTCTCCGGTGGTGGTAGAGCAGGATACGCGGCAGGTGAGATGGTTGAAGAGCAGGTTACTGAAACAGAGACCATGGCCCCCGGATCAATGGGTGATGCATCTAACAATTTAATTAGTTACGATCAACTAAGAGCAAGATTACCAGCAGAGATCACAGATGATATTGTAGAACTTATGACTAACAGTGCAGAAGCATTAGAAGACTTTGCCATGATTTCAACACAAGCAGATGTAGATCAATTCAATAGAAAATATAGCGTCAACTTAGTATTACCAGCGGAGGCGTAACATGGCCGATACAGCCTACGAACGATTTCTCAAAGATCCGGACAAGGAAGAAGCTGTTGAAGTTGATATAAAAAATCAACAACCATTAGACTTAGATCAAGTCAAACTTAAAATACAAGAAGAACTCTCATCACAAACTAAACCTAAAAGACCTGTGAAATGGTTAGCTATGCCTGACCCTAAAAACATTATGAGTTTGTACTATCAATTGAATCCTACCAAAAGAGCAATTGATTCATACTTTATGGATCCAAAGCTTAAAGAAATATCTCCAGATATTAAACAAGTTGTTAAAAAATTACCTGATGCAAAGGCACCTAGTTTTAGAATAAACAACAAAGAGATTACACAAGAAAGAGATTACACAACAGGTCTTGATGAAATAGCAAAAGGAATAGACTCAGGTATTTATGATCTTCAACATAGTTTAGGATCATTATTATTTGCAGGAACAGATCTTGCAGCTAACACAAATTTTTTATCTAAGTTTGAAAAATTAATGGAAGAAACAGAACCTACTCGTCCAGAAACTTGGAGAGGAGAACTAACATCTATTCTTACACAGTTTGGTGTGCCTGGTGTAACGATAGCTAAAATTGCAGGAAGAATACCTGCTGTTGTTAAAATGAAAAAAGCAGCGGACGCTGTCAAGGGTGGTAAAACTAGAAAAGCAAGTCAGATAGCAACAAGAATGGTTGAAGGCGCTGGTATTGTAGGAGCTACAGATTTTATAGCATCAGAACCTGGAAGAGAATCTTTGTTTTTTAAACCAGAAGACACAAAAGGTTTAAGTGGTAGAAAAAAAGCAGGTGCAGAGTTTAGAAACAGAATTAAATATGGCTTAGAAGGTACAGCGGTTGGTGGTGGTTTTCCATTAGTTGGTAAAGCAACACAACTAGGATATAAATATGGTTTATCTCCATTATTATCTAACAAATTAGGTATAGGTGCAGCACAATTAGGTGCAAAAGGAATTAACACAGTTGTAGTTAAACCTGTAGAATTGTTACTGGGTAATAAATTAGTAGCACCTCTAACAAAAGCAGGATCAGAAACATTACAAAAAGCAGGAAAG
>Ga0208157_1000928_pt1 | contig 14381 bp, 3 predicted proteins | sample 5_EtaG_FD_184077 | JGI IMG/M metagenome (GOLD analysis project Ga0208157, IMG submission 184077) | Marine viral communities from the Subarctic Pacific Ocean - 5_ETSP_OMZ_AT15132 metaG (SPAdes) (version 2) | ecosystem: Environmental > Aquatic > Marine > Oceanic | place: Pacific Ocean | collected...
GGCCAATTAGGTGATTACCGTGAAGGTTTAGAAACAAGCTCTAAAAATCTTTACGACAGATTAATGGGTGAAGATACGAACAGAGCAAACTATGATGCCTTCTTAGAAGAATTTGATCCAATAAAAGCTGAGATAAATAAGTACACAGCATCTCAGGCGTATGATGAAAGAGGCGACATAACCGCAGAGCTTGCATCCCGTCTGGCTCAGATCGAGCAAGATGAATCAAATGTTGCCGCACGGACGGCAAGAGCTAATGCAGATAATAATGATTTTCAGTTTCAGGATTACAGATTGGTTGATCCACTTACATCCTTAAACAGAGGAGCTTTATATAGTGCAGATGAGGAAGAAGAGGAATTATTTAACAATCCAGCTTCGGCCTTCGCACAAAACATATTGAGGTATTAAAATGGTTTGGTCAGTTGTATTAGGTGGTCTTGGTCTGCTCCAAGACATGTCTCGTGAAAACAAGGCACAAAGGAGATACGACTCTGCTGAAGCGTTCAATCGAGAAATGGCTCGTCAGTCAATGGATTGGATGGAGGAAGACAGAGCACGTTACAACAGACTTGATGACCTAAATCGTGGTATCCGTGGAGACGAGAGAGCATTCGCTGAACGAGAGTTAGGTGAATACAAATCCAGATTACTCAAGGAACGTGAGTTTGAGATTGAACGTATGCTTCAAATGGACAGGGAAGCCGCACGTCAATACGCATTTAAGCTAGAACAGTATTTAAGAAATCAGGAAATAACTGGTCAAGAAAGAGAACGGGCTCTTCAGGAACTCGAAGATGCAAAGGCGATAGCCGCAGGTGAAAGAGACGAAGACCAACGAAGATTTGAAATGGCGAAGGCTCAAAAGGAAGTTGAAAGAGACTACCAGATCCAGCAGATAAATAATGCCAGAGTTGGATTCCAGCAAGAACGAAACGATATGTTGCGTCAACGCAAGATGATTTCAGATCGCATTCAGGGTATGCAGACAGGTCTTGAGAATGTGTACGCTGGCTTACAAGATATCCCAGACGTAACACCAGTTACTCAGGCACGAATTGATGCAGAAGTGAACAAACGTACAGACCAATATATGGGAGACGTAGACCGTGCGGCTGACAGAGTTGCGTCTGTTGCCGAAGGTGGTCTGATAAACAGAGGCATGGACAACTCAACTCTGGCTAACTCGACCAGAGGTGACATAGCTTCACGTCTTGCAGACGAATATCAGAACGCTCGGTTCAGGGCGTATGATGACGCTATGAAGTATATTGGTGGTCAGCAGAATATTGAGAATACAGACATAAACCAAATCTTAGCTTCAAGACAAAGTCAGCTTGGTCAGTACGGAGAGACTATGAGTGCAGGTCTATCACAAATGGCTAACCTTCCAGACGCTCCGTCTGCTATGGGTTATATGAATTATATGCCAGCCTCTTCTATTTACGACAGAGGTGTCGGATCTTCTGCCAATAATTTCCAAGACAAGTATGGTCTGAGAAGTGGAATAAGCACTGGCTACACAGATCTTGGTTCACATCTTTCTAACCTAACAGGGGTAAACACAAGCGGTGCGTCAAGTGCAGGTCTAAATCTCGGAAGTGGAATTTACGACTATTCACCACAAAATTGGTCAGACCCAAGCTCCTATACTGGAAGCATATTAACCTCTGCGAGTGACAGGTATAATAAAGCCTTAGATCAATCAAAAACATCTGGGGGAACATTCGGTAAAGCATTCTTAGATTGGAATTATGGTACGGGAGATTATTCAAATATGACACCTAAGTACACCGTTCAAGATCTTTTTAATTGGAGTTAATTAATGAGTATATTTTCAGCAATATCACAGGGGATGCAAGACCAAAAAGAGTTCAGGCATGGACAAAGACAACAGATGGCAGAAGCATTTGCTGACTACAAAGCGGCTAACCCTTATGCAACTGCCGCAGATTTCCAAAGTTTTATCGACTCATATTCTGGTGGAAACAATTACATCTCAGGTGGAGCACCATCTGCAAGTGTTCGTAACAGGATAGCGGCAGATAATCTTCGAAAGAAAAAGGAGGAAGAATATAATACTGCTATAGCCAATATGATTAAGAAAAAAGAAGTTACGGACATGTTTGGCTCAGAGATAGATGACATCCTACTAGGTAGTGGTGGTAATATAGAGCAAGCACGAAAGGATTTCTATAAGAAATTCCCAGAGTTCAGTACATTAGATTTTGAAAATGTTGAAGGCGAATTTAACATGGAAAAATATAATAGATTAAAGTCAGAACTGTTTGCGAAAAACTACCCTAACGCTATGACGTTTATTAACAACGCTACTGACCCAAATAATTTATCCTCAGACGATTTCGCAAGAAGTTATAACCTAGATCCATCAATGGCAAAAGAAATTTTAGCACAGGCAAAACTAAAGTGGGATGAAGAGCTTGAGGTAAAGATGACTGACTTTGATGGCAAGGTTAATAGAAGAGTACAAGAATTAGCGACAGACCCCAGCATAACCCCAAAGAACCTTCTAGCGACTTTAGAGGCGGAGTTCGGAAGAAACAAATTATGGTCGGGTGCAGACAAGAAGTGGATTGATGGCGTAGTTGAGAAAGGTAACTTAGAGTTAAAAAGACAGAGTGATCTTCGCTACAAAACAGCTTATGATGAGGCATTAGCTGAAGCAAATCGTCTGGAGCTACTTTACAACAGGCCGAACACAGACCCAAAGGAAATTGAGGCTCAGTTGCGAGACAAGTTTAAAGGAACTGAGTTTTATGAAAGATTGTTTGCAGACCGAGACTGGTTAGATTCTGTAATAAAAAGGGCCACAGCCACGATAGAAACAGACACAGGTAATAGAAGAGATACTGCAAAGCAAACAGCTTTAAACCTTGCCAGAACTATACTTGCTACTGGAGACGATCCTACTAAAGTTCTCGCTGAAGTAAGAGCAAGTCTGCCTGAAGAATTTAAGGACATCTTAGGGGTAGGCACTTCGGATGTTCCAGAAGCATTGGTGCAAATGATTGATGAAGCTCAAAAGAGCTATGACTTGAAAGTTGATGCAAAAAGATCCGACGAATTAGGCAAAGTAGAAACTAAACTTTGGAGTCAGACTGTGGAAGATAATCTTGTATCACAACTCAGGATTGGAGGAATGGAAGCGGCAAGCAAATATATTTCCGACACTCTCAGCAGTACTCTTACTGGTGAATACTGGCTGTCTGAGGAGGGTATTGCAGAAAAAGATGAGTTTATCCAAGAGCATCTTGCAGGTTTAATTAAACGAAATCAGGATATAATGGATAGACAAATTACAGACGGTATCCTTACAGCTAAAGACAGAGAGAAAGAGTTACTTGCAACAGCAGTATCTGATAATGCACAAAAAGCCTCTGAAATTTTTACTGGAGATGCTTCAAAAATTCTTAGTGGTGGCAACCCTTATCTACAAGAAATAACTCCACAACTAGCTAAAGATTGGCTAATGAATGACAATACCAAAAATCTTTTACTTACTTTTGCAACCAGTCAAGCTCTTCAAGATGCTGGAGATGTTACGCCTAGCGTACTAAAAAACATGGCAGACGCATGGCTTAGATCACATGGGGCAACTCCTTGGGCAGATGCCGTCGAAAGCCTCAGTACCGATGAGTTGGTTCAGCAGAGAACTTTGTTTACAAATTATCAGGATAGTGTTGAAGCACACATTAGTGAAACAATAGATTCATTTGAGTCTAGTTTTAATGAGATCCAACAAGACTCTAAAGAATTTGAGACAGCAGAACAATATGAGTCTGCCATTCGGGTACTTAATAACCTCAAAGGTCAGTATAGAAAGTGGGTAGGAGAGTACGGAAATGTTCTTGAAAACAACTTCGAAACTCGTAGAAATTGGAGAGACATAGCTGGTAAACCTTATGACAAAGATGCAATCGACGAGCTATATGCAGGTGCATCAGGTTATCTTTCAGATAATACAGCCATAGATACTTTGATTGACCGTCTAAAAACAGAAAAAGAGAGGCTACAGCCAACTGACCTAAACAATGAAGAAAGAAACCAAGATTGGTTTATTGAAGATCCGACAAAATCTTCATGGGAAAATAAACAAGACAGATTTAGACAACAGGATCAATATGTAAAAGATATGTTAGCTTTCCGTTCAGAGTTTGGTCTGGGTCAAGATCTACCGATTGTGGGCAATAAGCTGAAAAAATTTATTAAGAGTTTTTCAGAGACAAATGCTCAATTAGATGGAAGAGAATTCCTCGACAAGTTTACAGAAACTGATGGTGTAAATGCTTTCTTTATGAGAAAGCCTGAAGTTTTCCAAGAATTCATAGAAGACCCATTCAAAGCCATTGAGAACAATCCTGAATTGGCTTCTATGGCTGTGTCTTTTGGGTATGAGATACCTAAATAAGGACGACCCCTTCTTTTAACTCCAGTATTCTGAGAATTATTCGGAAACTGGAGTACCGTAAATGACATTTAAAAAAGTTACTTTTGATCTTACAGACCCTAAAGATCAAACCACCTCTCAAACAGCAGACCTTGGATACGCTTCTAATGTAGACAGACGAAGCATACTTAAAGATCCAAGATTTATTAAAGACCTTCAAGACAGATACGACCCGTTACAGCAACTGTCAGACGAAGATCTTATCAACAAATTTTATTCAGACGAGAACTGGGCTCAGTTAAATACTATCGGTGCTGTTGGCAGAATGCTGGAAGGCGGTGGCGAAACAGACGAAGAGAAGATGAGAAATGCCAGACTAACAACAGTCTGGGACAACCTGCCTAACTTCTATCAGGAAGGTGGTCGTGGTTGGGGTGCTGTTTCAGACATAGCTCAGTCTGTTTTATTAGACCCAATTAACGTAGTTGGTGGTATTGCGGCTAAAGGTGTTTCCCAAGCGGCAATGCGAACAACAACTGCCCTTGGAAGATCTGCTCCAGTTAAATCATTTCTTAAAGGTGTTACTACTGGTGCGGCGACTGAGGGTGCAATATCTGGTGGGCAAGAAGCCCTTATCAACGTAAGTGAACAGGGGTACAGACAAGACATTGGCCTCCAACAGGAGTTTGACTGGAATCAATTTGCTCAAGCAACTGCATTCGGAACTGCTCTTGGTGGTGCTGTCGGTGGTGCAATCGGTATTCCGTCAGCTATTTCAGGTGTCAGACAAGGACGGGCAGACGTAGAAGCAGGTCAATTCTTAGGTACGTCTGCTGAAGACATGGCTAACATGACCAACAAGCAAGCTCAACAGATGAGAGCAGATGCTTCTTCTGCTACTGGCCCTTTCATGCCAGAAGACGTAGCACGAGCTAGGGCAGACCAGACAGAAGAAGTTGCCCCTGAAGTTGTTGACGAAGCCCCCAAGACATCGACAGACGAGATACTTGGAGAGTTGGACGGACAGCAACCTGTATTTCAACAGCAGTTAAACGAAGCAAGGATAGCACAAGAGGCAATAGTAGAAGACGGCTTAGAAAATACTACTTTGGGTAGAGAAATTGCGAAGGATGTATCACGAGCAGAGGTTAATAAAGAAATAGTAGAGCGTCTGAAGAATGAGCAAGACCAGATTTCAGCCCTGATGCAGTCCAATAAAGTTGCTGACCAAAAGATGGCTAAAGCTATGCAAGCCGCTTTGGATGCAGATGTGGCACATGCAAGAGTTGCGGCTAAGAAAGGCGACGCTCTAACTTCCGAAGCTATTCTTACTTCAGCAAAGAAGCGAGCAAAGAAGATAGATGAACAGGCTAAGAAAGCCTCTGCTAAAAAGGCGAGAGGAAAAGGAAAAGGTTCGGCCTCAACTACAACCGACGAGGCTGAATTGGCGACGGAGGATGGATCTGGCCCTTCCTCCACAGACGATTCCTCCGTCACCACTGAAGATATAGAGGCTGATGAAGCAAGAGTTGCTGATCTCAGGGAAAATAATCCTGATGGCTACAAGAAAGAGATGACAGCAGTTGTCGATACCTTGACTTCAGGCGACCCAGACGCAAGCAAAATAAAAAGAAAATTAAAAAAAGCAAAAACATCAGACGATGTTGATAAAATTATTGACGAGGTGTCTGAGAGATTACAGACAAAGGTAGAAGACCCAGATAAAGCATCTGCACCAAAACTTCCTGAAGTTAATTGGGGAGGTAAAGCTGGTCAAGGTGGACAGAAGAGTGTTGACGAACAACTTGCGAAGGCAGGGTTTACCCCAGAGCAAGCCGATCAGTGGCTGAAAGAAAACATTGCCAATGGAAACATTGCAACGAATGAGAAGGGGGTAATCAAACTTGGAAAACAAGGTGCTACAAAGACTGTCAGACAACTTCTAAAAGATACTGAAGCTCCAGCAGTTAAGGTCGAAGGAGAGCCTTCGGTAGCCGAAGAAATAGCAAAAATAGCGGAAGACAATAGGAAAGTCACAGACCCAGAAAAGATGGCTGAGATTATAAAGGCTCAAGCAAAACGAAATTTACCTAGCAAGAGCCAAGAGGAGATAGACTCAGTTTATGACGCACTCATGTCTGGCGGTGAGAAGCAGAGACTGGCAGACGATCAGACTATATTGAATGCCAAATTTAAAGGTGATGAAGAAAAGGAATTTATCAAAGCAGTTAGAGATCTACAAAAGAACGAAGCTGATTACAAAAAAGATTTAACTGAAGAAGAGCTTGCAGATTACGAACCTATGAGCATGGAGCAAATGAAGCTCAATGCAAAGAAGGTTGTTCTAGCTCAGAGGGCTGAGAAAGGACTTAAAAGCCCAAGGAATGTTACGAATGCTATTGAGAGAGCATCTATTCTTGAAGGGGCTGGTAGAACTGAAAGCGGTAAAATCCAATCATTTCTAAAATGGGACTCAAAGCGTGTTGGTTTAGGTTCAAAAGAGCAGACGTTTGTTGGCAATAGAATGAATGACATTGGCTCTGCCCTTGCGGAAGCTACTAGACGTAAAAATTCAAAGGGAGAGAATGTAGAAACATTAAGAAAGAAACTTGAGAGACTTAGAAGCCCGAAGAAAATAGAAGAAGTAGAACAAGAAATAGCTAGGATTGAGTCTGAAAGTCTTCTTGTTCCTTTCCAAGCTGATAAATCTACACCCAATGTCATCAAAGAAATTACGGAAGGCCCGAATAAAGGCAGAGTTGATTTCAGGCACACTGCTAAAAAAGGTGAAATTCTTTACGCCAACGGACGGGATGGAAAGATATACGCAGACGAAGCTACAGCAGAATTAGTTAGTCAGAAAAAACCTAGTTTAGTGTCAGAGGTTCTTGAGAAAAACCCAGCAGTTAAAGGTAATAGACTTTTATTTATAAAGAGAAAGGACGGCACAGGTAAGTTGCCATACCGTTACCTTTCTAAAAAGCAAGCAGAAGCAGGGGAAGGTATTAAGTCCCTGCTCGGAAAACAAAACCTAGATGATTGGGAAGTTCGGTACATAGAAGAAAGCAAAGTCCCTACTGGCTCTAGGTCTAATATAAATGCTTTAGCAAAACTTTGGGATGAAGCAGGGGAAGAGCCAAATGCTTCAGACGGACAAGGAGTTATACGTTTCGTTGGTGATGAGACAGGAAATGGTATGGCTACTCCCGTAGAGAACCTTGCCGAAAGCCCTCTTGATGTATCTAAGTTAAACGAACAACAGCGTACAGCTTTTAACAGAAGGAACACCAGACAGGCTCTAGGTGAACCTACACTCAGCGACATTCAACATGCCATAGATAGTATTGATAACGGTGAATTTCCCACTAAAGGAAATAAGACAGAACTCGCAATATTAATCAGCGATCTTGAGCAACTCTACTCCATTCAAAGAGACTTAATTCCAGGGGGTATCGTTAGAAAAGCTGGTGATAGAGAAAAGATAATCAACAATATTGAAAAAATTATGCAAGATGCCGACCCAGAGGTTGCGGTAGTCGTTAAAAACACACTGGCTTTTATTGGAGGAGATCCTCTTAAAGCTCCAAGAATTGTGACGACAGAAGGAGGAGATCAAGGTTGGAGTTATGCCAATGGGAACATTAGAATGGGTGACAGAGAAAAGGTATCTGCTGACCATACTTTTTTCCATGCAGTAGCCCAATGGTCTTATGACAATATCTTAACACCCGAAGACCGAATGCTTTTCTGGAATGCTTTAAGTAGAGACATTGCAACAAAAGGACAAGCAAAGGCAAAGATACCTGTGTTAGACAGGTATGCAGAAACTGAGACAGGCTTGGCACGAAAGATATGGGCAGACCAGTTCGCATCTTGGGCTTTTGACAACCGTTCTCACGGCATATTTAGCGATCATAAAACTAATGTCTACAATGAACATTACTGGCAAAGAATGTCTAAGATCCAAAGAGCATCTGTGGACAGGTATTTTTCTGGAGCGAACATTGCCCCAGAACTCGAAGGTTTGTTTTCAAAAGTTCTCCCAGAACAAGTCAGAAGCATAAAAAAGATTGGTGTAATTTCAGACGATCCCAAGACAAAGAAGGGAATGGTAGTAAAGGGATTTCAGGTTAGGCTTGAAATGGCAGTTGAGGAAATACAACGAGCTATCAGGGTTTATCAAGACCCTGAAGGTAACCCAGAAGAATTAGTAAATGCGGCAAGAGGTTTTAGAGATCTTCTAGCTTCTGCTTTCCCAAATAGAGATGTCGGCTCTAAACCTACTGCAATGAAGAATACACTAAGCTGGCTACGTCCTTTGGATAAAGTAGCAAGAGGTAGGTTTGCAGACTTAAATTATATTATGGCTGATAAAGGGGGTCTTATTCAGCAACTCAGAGCAAAACAAGATGAGCTTGGTCAAATAAGAGACGACGCTTTACAAGAGGCTGATAGTCCTGAAGCTATCGAGTTGAAAGCAAAATATATTGAAGAACTGTTCGAGCATGGACACGCAGATCTGCTTAAAGGTGGATCAAACGCCAGACCATACGGCGGTGAACAGACCAGCTACACAACTCTAAATGAACTTATTCGGTTAATGCGTGAGTATTCAGACAATGCCTATAAAAAGGAAGAGGGTGCATCGAGAGCAGACGAGTTTGTAAATTTAAGAACGGGCATGGTATCCAGAAAGCCTTCTTTTGAAATTAGAACAAGAGAAGGTAGAAAAATTAAAGTTGCTAACAGAGCCGCAGACAAAGACGCTAATGAAGTAATAACAACCCCTGCAAATAAACGTAAGTCTTTTAAAAATAAAGCCCCAAAGATGGATCATGTAACTGAGGCAACTCAAAGATCCTATGGTGATAAGTCTGTCCCAGAACTGCGTGAAATCTACAAGAAGAATAAAGACACACAGCTTGGCGATCAGGTTGCTTGGTTAATGTGGCAAAAGAAGAACGCCGAACCAGAGCCTATCTACATAAAGGAAGGTGGAGAAGCTCCCACAAATATGTGGAAGACCACAAAGGAACTCAGGAAGTTACAAAAGAATGAGCTTGTAGAACTGTGGAAGAATGGTGCTGAGACAGGCCAATTTACTCACGGGAATATTGAGTGGCCTATACATGCCGTCGAGTGGGAAATCCATCGACGAGGTATCACTGATACATACAAAAAGCTAGACAAGCCTGTTCCAAAATATCTCAGACAACGCATCAGAACAGAACTTAGCAATGGTGTTGGTATTGCTACTGAAGATGGTATCCCACCTTCAGCACCTATAAGCACAAAGACAATTCTTTCATATATGTCCCATCGTGATCCTGAAGTTCAGTACACCATGAGAACCATGTTGCATCGTATGATGAACTTAATGGGTAAGAACGTAGAGAATACTCTTGGCGAAACTAATGTGATGGATGGTTCTGATATTGCTCGTCTGGCAAAGGTAGACCCTGCTGGAATGAAAAATGTCTCTGTCGATTTTAGAAGCGATACATTTAATAAATTAAGATCAGACCTCAGAAAGATTTCTATTGGTCTAACCAAAGGAAACTCTAACCCATTTGATGCCGTGCATGAGATTGGTCATACAATGGTCAGGGGTGGAATGCTACCTAAAGAAGAGATGGATGCAGTCATTGAGTTATACAGGGCGGCTGACGACACTATCAAATCAAATGTAGAAAAGTCTTACGGGAAAAAATATCCAGACATGACACCAGCCCAGCTTGAAGAAGTTCTAGCAGAGGAGTGGTTTGCTGAAGGTATGGCTAACTATCTTGGTCAAAGGGTTATGCGTGGCGATGTTATGAAAAGCATGTTGTCTGGCAGTATGGACAATATTCGTCTTAAAAATTCATTCGAGAGAGCCATTGATAGAATGGTCGAGTACATCTCCTATGTTGTTAATGGATTGATTGGACGTAAAGATATTAAGCAACAGTTCAGACGACTAACAATCTACGGAGATATGCTTGAGGCATCTAATAAATCTCCACTGGCTCGTGTTGATGTTAAAGAACCTGCCGTATCTCCTACTTATGTTACTGCATACGCACACGATATTATACGACAGAGCAAAGACTCTAAGAAAGCGGCGATCAGTAAATACACAGCCAATGGTAAGCATTCGGTTAATGATGATGGAACGCCAACCATTTACTATCATGGCACACCTAATGGAACACCATTCAAAGACTCTCAGGTCGTGATGCGTCAGGGTGGCGGCATGATGGGGTCTGGTATTTATATTTCTCCAAGCAGTAGAGCAGTCGAAGGTACTTATGCAAGGCGACCAACCCAATCGGCTGTGAGAAGAATGATTGATGATGGAGACTTTGACGAAAAAACAAAAGATGATCTCATTTGGCAGAATGAAAGACTGCATTCAGACAGAGAAAAAATTGCATCTGAAAGAAGGAGATTGGCAGACGTACAGAATGAGGTTGAAACTCATAACGATACTGTTGAGAGATTGAGAAATGCTCTGGAAGAAGATGACCTAGCAGATTTGAATGTAGAACTAAGATCTATTACACAAAGACGAAAGCAGATCCAAGACAATTTGGATTACCTTCTATATTCAGAGAAGATGTCAATGAAGATTCTGGATGATGCTGGCTTAAATTTCGAACCCACCGTCCTTCCTCTCATAACAAGAATGAAGAACACTTTCGATCTCGGTAAAAATATCTGGAGAGTGGGTGATGACGGCAATGGAGTAAATTATTCGAATACTCACAACGTAGGCAGAGAGGACACGAATGCGGCCTTGAGTGCAATCATGCGAGTGACAAACAATTTCGAAGGCGGCAACATGGCAGACTTCCAGAAGGCTGTCGAAGAAAACTTTGGGGCTTCAAAGACGGGAGTTGCTGGGCAAGTAGCATATAATTCCTACATTAAGACAATAATGAGAGGAGATAGTTCTCTCACTGAAGAGCAAGCTAAAGAGATATTCAGGGAAGCTCTTGAAGATGCTGGGTATGACAGTATGAGAGCACCACATAGAAACAGAATTAACAGAGACAAGGTATCTGATAGTGACGATTATCGTGCTGGCGAAGAGGTGGATTATGATGCCTTTGTGATATTCAATCCAGAGAATGTGAAGCATGTTAACGCAGAGTTCTTTGATGCCGAAGACGCTCGTCTGTATTACAGGGACTTTGAAGGGTCTGCTAAAGGTTTCAATGGCGGAGCGGCAATGGCTATGGCTGACGGACAGACGAGTAAGCTAGATACCACGAATACGGTAGACATGCTACAGGCGGTTGAAGACGAAGGCGTATCTCCCCCAATGGTAGACGCTATGTCTAGCATTATAAGACAAAGAGACTTAACCCCTGTTCAAGAGCAAGCAGTAAGAAAACAAGGGCCATTCGCATGGCTTCAAGCTCAGTCAACACGCATGGAATCAATGGGCATGAACTGGTTAGGTGGCTGGTACAAGCAACATTTCCCAGACCAGCACCAGACTTTTGCATCTAAATATATGCCTATTCATAATATGTTGCGTGGTCTTCCAGGGGCAGACGGAAAGGTGCGGGCGTGGGCTCGGTCTGCGTCTGGCTCGGTCTGGCAAAAACAGCCCCAGGCATACAGGAAAATTGTTTCTGCACTTAGGCACGGGGCAGACAGCAGACAGGCAAAAGTTCTGACACCATCTGAAAGAGTAGTCTTTGATAAGATTAAAGATGAGTTCGCTAGAGAACACGCACGGATGAATGAAGCTGGTATGCACTATGTTGGTTGGAGAAAGAACTATATACCACAGGTTTGGAGCAGAGATAAGATTCAAAAGAATAGGGAAGAGTTCCTTGAAGGTATGATGGAGTATTATTTTCAGGAGCAAATTCAACTCCTTTCTGGTACTAGCAATATCTTGCAGAAAGACGACGCAAGAAAATTTGCTGAGAAAGTTTACCAGAGCCTGACCAGAGAGAGTGTAGATGGCGTTCAAGTACCAGAAAGTCCTAAGTCTCCTATCAGAGGATCTACTAAAAATCCTCAAGCAGAAAGCATAGACTTCAACAGACTGATCGAGTTGGAGAAATATCCTAGAGCTATGGAGATTATGGAGAAATTTCTTGAGGACGACCTTGAGTTCATGCTCGTTAAATACTTTGAAGGATCAACAAGAAGAATACTTCACACAAAGAAGTTTGGATTAAACTCTCACGGCGTTGATGACTATCTTTATACAACTGAAAACGGAGCGAGGGGTATAGCTAAACTCCTATCAACTAATAAAGTATTTAATAAAGACTTTAGATCTGTAACGACTGACGGTGTCCAAGAAGGAACACTAAGGTCTGAGGTATCTATGCCTTTTACTGGCAAGGATCAGGACGCTATTAAGTTTTCTGAAGAACTGGTGGAGGTTGCCAATACACAGGGCATACCAGCCGCAAGAGAAATGCTTAACTCCATCGCAATTAGGACACCTAGCGGTCAGATTGATAAGACATATACAGCCAGAGTTGAAGCGATACTTGGTGCATTGGAAGACCATAAGGGTAATAAGACACTATTGGAGAATGACAATGCTAAGTTTATTGAGAATGCTATGCGAGTGTCTAGGAAAGATAGTCTCAATGACTTTGGTGGTAAGGCAGGTCTGAGAGTTTCTCGTGGCCTAAGAAGTTTTAACAATGTAACCCTGCTTGGCTTTACTACGCTAACATCATTGGGCGACCTTGTTCTCCCAATCGTAAGGTCTGGCTCTGTGACAGACTGGATGAAAGCCGTTAAGACACTGGCTCTTGATCCAGATTATAAGAGAGCTTTGTCTGAAGTTGGTGTGGCAATGGAGAACATTACGCATGAGCGTATGTTAAATATGTATGGTGCGGTAGATAGTAAATTATCTAATGCCTTCTTCAACGCTACAATGCTAACGCCTTGGACAGACATGAACCGACAGATCGCAGGTGCATTGGCTCACCAGACATTCATTACGCACCAGAAGAAAGCGTTAAGATCTTATGTTAAAGGCAAGCCAGTTAGTGAACAGCCTAGAGAATATAAACTTGCCTACAGATACATGAAGAACTTTGGCCTCGAAGATTATCTTGAGGGTGGATCAAAAAGTAGAATTAGTCTAAGCGATAGATCTCTTCTTGGCACAGATGACTCTTTACGCAAAGCAATGATTAGGTTCGCAGACGAGAGTATCTTCCAGCCTAACGCAAACGATGCCCCTCTATTTGCACAGACACCACTGGGAGCTTTAGCGTTCCAGCTTAAATCATTCCCGTTAATGATGAGCCGTCTGGCAGGTCATGTGATTAGAGAAGCACAGATTGGTAAGCTACTCAAAGGAGACGCAAGCGAGTCAAACATAAAGCCCCTACTTTACTTCCTTTCACTCGGCCCAACCTTCGGTATGGGTGCATTAGCAGTGAAAGACATAGTTCAAATGCGAGGTGGAGAAGACGAGCAATCACCACAGTTGAGAGTTAGAAATGCTCTGAAGACAGCAGGGTATGATGAAAAAATTCACGGTAACGAAGTTGATTTCTTAGGCTGGTATCTTGAGGGAATGTTGCAAATGGGTGGCGTTGGTCTTCTCGGTGACATCTTACACTCAGCAGTTACACAGGCAGACAATGGTTCTTACGGACAGACAAGGTTCTTACAGACATTAGGTGGCCCAAGTGTTGGTCTGATTACAGCAGGTCTGTCTGTACTCGGCGGCGGCATGGACTCCGCATTCGGTTCATCAGAAAGTAATTCAAAAGAGAGAACTGCCGTTAGGGAAATCGCAACCCGTATTCCAGTTGTTGGAGGTGTCAAACGAGCAAGAGAAGGAATAGTTAACTCCGTCGCAGGTGAACCCACAGGAAATAATTCGTCTGGCTGGGGTGGCTGGGGAGGTAGCTGGAGTTGACGAAGAAGCTCGACCCCAAGTCTCGCTTCAGCAAAGCTGATACGAATGGGGACAATATACTGACAGACGAAGCAC
>Ga0208157_1000944_pt1 | contig 14200 bp, 13 predicted proteins | sample 5_EtaG_FD_184077 | JGI IMG/M metagenome (GOLD analysis project Ga0208157, IMG submission 184077) | Marine viral communities from the Subarctic Pacific Ocean - 5_ETSP_OMZ_AT15132 metaG (SPAdes) (version 2) | ecosystem: Environmental > Aquatic > Marine > Oceanic | place: Pacific Ocean | collected...
TTTTGAAATGCTTCAGGTGAGTCTGCGATACCTCCTAAAACAAATACTCCTCTGGTGTGACTCCCAACTCCAGCCCCTCGTTTAGACTGTGCGGATAATTCACCAAAATTAAGTGATTCGCTTCCATTTGCAAATCCTTTGATTGTTATGTTTTTGTTATGAGTTCCAGAAACTTGACCAGTTCCCTCTCCACCAGCAAAATATCCTCGAATCTCAGTTTCAACTGTTGCTAGATCTCTACAAGCTGCGTTAGGAATAATATCACCAAAATCTGTTCTATTTCCGCTTGTCATAAACTCAATCATGTCATAAGTCATATCTAATGCGTCTGTTGATGGTGCGAGTGGGTATGCATATCCGTTTGCATAGACACCACGAGTCTGATTACCAGCACCACTCATTTGTTGAGCTGTGTATGTTAAATCTCCAAAATCAAATATATCTCCAGCTGTGGGAATATTCAGTGCTTGTATGGTGTTTATTCTATTATTGGTTGGAGAACCCGTAAAACCACCCGTATAGACACCACGAATATTATTGGATGCACCACCTGCCATTGCCATCCCATCACTGATTATTTCACCCCATGCGGTTGCATTTCCTGTAGATGCGATGTTAATAAAATCTATATTTTTTACTGAGTTAGGTTCATGCCCACTTGCAAATATACCTCTACCACGATTACCACGATAATAAGTTGGCCCACTTGGTATCTTCATACAACCAGTGGAGTTGACTGTCGAGACACCAGCAATTACCGGCCCATGCTGACCTTGTTTTGTTGCAATACTGTTTATTTTAAAGTCTGACATATGAATATTTAGTCTCCAAGTCCACCATGAACATCTGAACAAGCACCCACACCAAATCCAGTTGTGGTTCTATCTCCAAAGTCTGTTGCATTACCTGTTGATGCTATGGTGACGAAATCAATGTTGTTTATTTTTGTTGGAGTTGTTCCACCACCAAGTAAACCTCTTATTGAACTTGCACAAGCACCACCTGCTTCAACACTATTACTTAAATTACCAAAGTCAGTTGCGTTTCCAAGAGTTGCCATCGTAATAAATTCAATTGTGTCATTAGCACCTGGCCCAGATCCACCAAAAAATAATCCTCTTGTAGTGTTTGCTGAACCTGAACCCTCTGCTCTTGTTCCATCATTCAAATCACCAAAATCGGTTGCGTTTCCTTTAGATTGAATTGTAATAAAATCAATTATATTCGTTTCTGGGCCTTTACCACCACCAAAGAATCCTCGTGTTGGTGAAGCAAATGATCCTGCCATGTCTGAAACAACACGATTTAAATCACCAAACTCCGATGAGTCAGCAGTTGATGCGATTGTAATGAATTCTAAAGTATTAGTTCTAGTGGATAATACAGTGTTATATCCCTCGGCTCTCACTGCCCTTGTTGAGTCACTACACGCACCACTATGATTTCTCGATGTATTTAATGTATCCCCAAAATCATTTACACCACCATTTGATGAAATTGTTACATAGAATATTGTGCTTACTGCGGTAGATCCATCATAGCCAGGAAACCATATTCCCCTTGTCGCTGATGCACATCCACCAATATTATACCAAACAGTAGCTAAATCACCAAAATCTGTTGCATTTCCTGTAGTTGCGATCTCAACAAAATCCATGACATTTGTAATGCTTGGAGTCGCTGATCCTGCAAACACTCCACGACCTCTACCACCACGCATTTCTGTTGGGCCACTTGGCATGACCATGTGTGATGTTGATGTAACTGTTGAGACACCAGCAATAATAGGCCCACTTGACCCTGCGGTGTCTGTGATGTTGTTAATTCTAAGTTCTGACATTATCCTAAACCTCCATGACCGTTTGAAGAACCACTCACTTGTCTTCTACTAGCAAGTAAATTACCAAAATCAACTGCATCACCAGTATTCATTATCTGAACATACTCTATGGTATCAGTGCCACTACCGTCTGATGCACCCCATATACCACGAGTAGGAGAATTCATTCCTGCTTTTCCCTCATAATTATTAGTTGAGTTTCCAAAATCAACTGCATTACCTAATGATGCCATTTCAATAAATGATATTCGATCATTTGCCGGATCTCCTCCTCCGATTAGACCTCTTACAGCATTAGAACAACAACCAGTTCTAGATTCAGCACCAATTAAATCACCAAAATCAGCTGAATTTCCTAATGTTGATATTGTCACATATTGAATAACATTAACTGCACCACCGGGAACATATCCCCCCGCAGTAATACCTCTCGTTGGTGATGACATTCCAGCATTCTGACCAACTTGATTAGCAGCGAGCAAATTACCAAAATCAATTGCGTTTCCTGCACTTGTCATTGTGACATATTCTATAATGTCCATATACGGACTTCCAGACTGCTCACCACCTGCAACAACACCTCTGGTTGCATCACTAAATCCACATAAATTATATCTGGCAGCGGATAAATCACCGAAATCTGTTCCATCACCTGTAGATGAAAATGTTACAAACTCTATGATATCCTTTATTCCTGATGGATCATTGTAACCACCAGCCTTAAAACATCTTACTCTTGATGAAAAGGAAGCAGCAACTCTAGTGTCCGTGACTGCATCACCAAAATCAATTGCGTTTCCTGTGGTATCTATGTTAACAAATTGTATGACACGATCAGACGATACTTGTCCTGAGTAAAAAATTCCACGAGTTCCACCAGTGTTTTGTTCGGGTGAGTCGGTTGTGATATTTACATATTGATTTCCATCAAAATATTCTAACTTCGCACTATCAGTATTAAATCGTAATGCTCCTACTGGAGTTAGTTGTAATGGTCTTTGTTCCGTCATTGTGCTAATCCTCCATGAATGTCACTTACTGCACCAAGTTGTTGCACTGCTGTAATTAAATCTCCAAAATCAGTTGCGTTCCCTGTAGTTTGAATTGTTATAAAATCAATTGTTTTTCTGTCAGTAGCATCTGCTCCTCCACCAAACACACCTCTCGTTTGATTTGAACAACCTCTAGGGCGACGAGCATCTGTTAAATCACCAAAATCAGTTGCGTTTCCAAATGTTGCCATTGTAATAAATTCAAGAGTGTTAACACCTGAAGCACTCGTTGCAAAAACACCTCTTGTCTTATCGCAACAACTTCCACCATCATCTACTACAGATATCATCTGACCAAAATCTTCAGCGTTTCCTCCTGATTGAATATTTACAAACTCTATATTGATGTTAGTTACATTAGCTCCTGTATTTCCCACATTGAGTCCTCTCACACCATTTGATACAGAAGGATTACCATATTTTCCTAATAATAAATTACCAAATTCAGTCGCATCACCTGTCGTTGCGATTGTCACAAAATCTATTACGTTACCATATGCAGTTGCAGAGTTCACACCACCAAATCTTAGTCCTCTCGTTGCATCACTACATCCGTTTGATAATGCTCTACACGCCTCAGTAAGATTTCCAAAATCATTTCCACCACCACCTGAACTAAAAGTAATATATTCTATTTTGCTTATGAGAGATGCGTAAGGTGAAGCATTTCCACCAGCAACACACCCACGAGTTGAATCACCAAACGTTGTTGGTTGTGTTGGTCTATCACTTAGATCACCAAAATCTGTTGCATCTCCTGTTGTTGAAACTTGAACTAAATTTATTGTGCTGATTGTTGTGTTACCGGGCTGAGTTCCACCCATGAACAATCCTCTCCCTCTTCCACCACCATCTTGTCTACGGAAGTCTGATGAACCACTTGGTATCTGAACACCAGACTTTCCACTAAATGTCGAGACACCACATACCTGAGGCCCTGCGCTTCCATCTTGATTTGTAATTGAGTTGACTCTAAATTCAGACATTATAAACCTCCATGACCGTTTGAACATCCAGCAGTTTCATTGATACTTTGAGTTAAATCACCAAAATCAACGGTGTCTCCTGCTGACATTATTTCATGATATTCTATTACATTTGATCCAGATCCACCAAATATAGTATATCTAGTTGGAGAAGATGCTGCTCCTGCATCAGCTGTGTTTCGAGTTAAATCACCAAACTGTTTTGAATCACCCAATGTTGCAATAGTTATAAATTCAACTTTGTTAGCAGTTGGAGATCCACCACCAAATAATCCACGAATCGCATTAGAAGCAGCTGCAACACCACCTCTCGCAGAAGAAGCTATGTCACCAAAGTCTGCTGCATTTCCTTGTGATGAAATTGTTATAAAATCAATTACTGCTGATGTTGAATAACCACCAATATTTACACCTCTTGTTTGTGAAGCAACACCACGAGAATTAGTTCTTGCTGTAGATAAATCTCCAAAGTCAAGAGCATTTCCTGTTGTTGCCATAGTGACATACTGAATCACATTGACTGCAGAACCCGCATCACTTCCTGAGTTAATTATTCCTCTTGTTGAACTAGAGAGTGCACCAATCGCTTGTTTAGCAGCAACCATATCACCAAAATCTGATGCATTTCCTTGTGATGGAATAGTAAAGAAGTCAATATTATTCAAATATCCACTGTTATATCCACCAGCTTGAAATCCACGAACTCTTGATGCAAAACCCTGACCTGTTGCTCCTCTTGACGCAGTTAAATTACCAAAATCAACTGCATTTCCTGTGTTATCAACATTAAAAAAATCTATCACATCAACAGTATTGCCACCCATACGAAAACCACGAGTTCCACCAGTTTGTTGCTCTGGTGATGTTGCTAATATTCCTGTCCACTGATTCCCATCATAAATCTCCATCTGGCTGCTATCCGTATTGAAACGCATTGCACCTGCTTTTGCCGTATCGAGTGAGGGTTTTTCCATATGATTATTTAGAGACCTCCATGACCATTAGAACAACCAGAAACATTCTTTTTTTTACCATTGCTACTAGATGCAAGAGTTAAATCACCAAAGTCTGCTGCATTTCCGAGTGTTGCAATTTCAATAAAATCAATGGTATTTACATCTTCTGATGTCTGACCACCAGCAAAACATGCACGAGTAGGTGATGCTGCACCTCCGAGACCTCTTCTTGCTGAAGTTAAATCACCAAAATCTTGACTATTTCCAAGTGTTGCGATTGTTGCAAATTCAATTGTATTAGTTTTTGCTGGAACAACATATCCACCAGCGAATATAGCCCTTGTTGAATTAGAAGCACCAGCACCACCTTGAATAGCTGTTGTATCACCAAAATCTTGACCATTACCTGTGGTCATAATCGTAACAAAATCAATTTCTTTAGTTCCCGGAGCTGGTGTAGAAGCTGCCATGAGACCTCTAGTTGACGATGCAGCACCCATAGGATAATTTTTTCGTGTTGAGAGCAAATCACCAAAATCAACTGCATTTCCAGTCTGTGCGATTGTGATAAAATCGATAATATTTACAGCACTTGGATTTCTACCTCCAAAAAATAATCCTCTTATTTGACTTGAGAGACCACCTAAAAAATCTCTTGCACTTGTTAAATTTCCAAAATCTGTTGCATTTCCTAATGATGGAATGGTTACAAAATCTATTTTATCATGAAAACCACTAGGCTGTTGACCACCACCAATAACTCCTCTAGTTCTAGATGCACCATTTCCTGATCCAAGTGTAACTGCTGCTAAATTTCCAAAATCTTGTGTGTTACCTAATGTGGAGATGGTAATAAATTCTATGTCATCATAAGTTGATCCATTATTTCCTCCAGTAAAAAGACCACGAGTTCCAAGACCCGTATTAGATCCTGTTCCTCCACCAAGATTCGGAGTGACTAATTCAAACTGACTCCAACCGATTGTCTTCCCTCTAAAATATTCTAGATTTGCTGTATCTGTATTAAATCTGATTGAACCGGGCTCACAGTCTGATGGTCTATCTGCTGTTGATCCTTTTGGTGGCACAAAGAATGATGTTGCAGAAAATGTAGATACACCGACTATCTCTGGTGATCCATCATCATTTTCATTTGATAAGTTTCTGATGTTAATTTGTGACATTATAAACCTCCGTGACCATTTGAGTCACCCTTAATATGTCGCACTGTATTTGTTAAATCACCAAAATCTTGTGCGTTTCCTGTGGTTGCGATTTCAACAAAATCAATAATATTAGTAAATCCAGCAGTTTCACCAGTAGGAGCGTGTGCAAAATAACCACCACCAGTAACACCACGAGTCGGTGATGATCCACCACATCCAAATGAACCAGTGAGTGAATCACCAAAATCTAGTGCATTTCCTTTTGTTGCAATCGTTACAAATTGAATGACATTCATAAAGTTCGGAGAGGATGGATATTGATAAGCACTATGAAAAACTCCACGAGTGGCATTAGAATAAGTTTGAGTATGAGTTCCACTTGTCGTAAGATCACCAAAATCTGCTGAATTACCTGTTGTTTTTATTGTTATAAAGTCTATTACATTACTATACGGAGCAGGGTTAGTTGATCCTAAGTTGAATACCCCTCTTGTTGAAGAACTTAATCCACCACCAGCATAACATGCAACGGTTGCGTCACCAAAATCAACTGAATTTCCATTTTGTGCCATCGTAATATAACTGATTACATTAACTCTAGTGCCTGGCTGAAATCCATGCACAATTACTCCACGAGTTTGATCTGACATACCCATCCCAGATTTTGAGGTGGATACTGTATCCCCAAAGTCAGAGGCATTTCCTAATGATGCCATTGTAATAAATTCAATCACATTAAGGGCAGGATCTCCACCAAAATAAAATCCCCTTGTGCGACTAGCGAGTGCTCCTCCCTCTTGTTTTGCAGCCGTCAGATTACCAAAGTCTTGTGCATTTCCTAATGTCTGTATCGTTATAAATTGAATTACATCAACTACACTAGATCCATTTGTTCCACCCGCAAAAAACATACGAGTTCCAGTTCCAGAATTTGATCCAAGGTTTGGTGTTATTCCTCCTCCTAGATATTGACCTTCTCTTCTTTGTATTTGCTCCCAACCAATTGTCTTACCCCGAAATACCTCAAGAGAACCAATATCAGTATTAAATCTCAGTGTGCCGGGCTCACAGTCTTCTGGTCTCTCTGCTGTATTTCCTGATGGTGGCACAAAGAAATAAGGTGATGTGAGTTCTGTAACACCGACAAGATCTGGTGCAAGATCACCATGTTCCTTTTTAAAATTAGAAGAATTGATTTCAGACATTATATACCTCCATGCTCATTTGATAGACCCTGTGGTAACTGCGTGTTTTCATTTGTTATGTATGAAATATCACCAAAATCAACTGCGTCTCCTGTTGATGCAATTTGAACTGTTTGAATTACGTTAACTTTGACGGTGCCCGCAGGATCTGGGACATAATCATTATAAAAACAAAAACAGGCACGAGTGGTTGAGTTTGCAGCAGTTTGATTATAACCTCTATTAATTAGATCACCAAAATCTTGTGCAGTTCCTGTTGTAGACATCGTTATGAATTGTATGGTATTTCCAAGATATCCACCGCAATAAATTCCTCTTGTTGCATTCGATGACCCACCAAATATCTGTTGAAAACTTAATGTATCACCAAATTCAGTCGAGTTACCAAGTGATCTTATAGCAAATGACTCAAAAACACCTACTGGAGTGGCTGGGTTGTTCGCTCTATTATAAAAACCTCTTGTTGATGAACTACATGAACCACGAACAGTTTTTGCCAACCCCATATCCCCAAAATCTAATGCATTACCAGTTGATGATATTGTAACATAATCCATTATATTAGTAGCCGCATGACCAGGCCCCTGACCACCAGAAAACACTGCACGAACTGTATCATTATTCGCACTGCAAGCCAATCTAGGTAGAGTTAGATCACCAAAATCAACTGCGTCTCCTGTTGATGCGATAGTTACAAACTCAATCGCATTTTTATAATATCCACCAGCAAATAATCCTCTTGTAGCAGTAGATGCACCTTTTCCTCCTGAATAACCAGCTGCCTGTGTTAAATCACCAAAGTCTTGAGTATCACCAAAATTAGAAACTGTAAAATATTCTATAGTTCTTATATAAACATGACCACCACCCATCAACGCACGAGCACCTAGTGCATTTTTATTTGATGATGATGTCCCTCCTCCCAATTCAGATAAATTTGCTTCTATCTCCGTCCAACCGATTGTATTTCCCCTAAAATATTCTAAATGCGTTGTATCTGTGTTAAATCTTAATGATCCGGGCTCGCAATCAGATGGTCTACTTGCAGTGTCTCCAACTGGTGGCACAAAGAAGTGTCTGCCAGAATACGTTGTGATACCTGATATGGTAGGGCCACCTGTGTTATTCTCATTTGATAAATTGTTGACCCTAACTTCTGACATTTATTGCTGATTCCAAAAATCATAGTTAATATATTTATTTATCACATCTACACTCAACACTTTTTGATATGGTTTTGATATTTTATTAATTGATTTTCTTACTTCATGCATCGTAGGTAATCCATATACCTCTGCATCTTTCTCTCTATCTTTTGCAACTATATTATCAAAGTTATAAACATATGGATCTAGTTCTAAAAATCCATGTAGTTTTGCAATCTCTTGTGATGTATTAGATACAAGATCATCATATTGTATAAAATGTATATGATGTTGTTGTTTCTGCCGAAATGCTGTTGCGAGTGCGTTCATTGATTCCCATACAATTCCACCCGGATTCATCATAGAATGACAACGATTATCATCTGTAATAGTTTTTCCTTCTTTAAGCATTGCTTTATCAATAAAGTTGAGAGTTCCGTCTTTATGAAATAAAGTAATAAAAGATGCAAGAATATCAAGTGGATGACGAACTGTGCATATCAGTTTTGGATTATTAGTTACATACTTCTTGATAATATCAATGTGTGCAGGCCATGCTCTACATTTATCAATTATGACTGGATTTTTTACATCAGAATAATAATTAATAATATTATTTGTTACGATCTCTTGAAATACTTTTGGTTTTGGAAATGCTTGTGCTTGTTCTTTATGAAGTATTTCATCTGTGTAATACATCAATTCAAAAACTGGAGACAGTGTTCCAGCATGAATATTTGGATTCTGATTTAATATTGCAGTCAAAAGAGTGGATCCCGAACGTGGGAGTCCACAATCAAAATAAAATTTCATATATTACTATGAATTAAGTGCTGTGTATATATCCCAGAGTCTTGTTGCTTCTGCTGCATAATCATAACTGGTCTCATAATTTGTGGTTTCACTTGTTACAACCGTATCAGTTCTTGTTGTCACTCCATCTGTTGTTGTCTCAGAGGTTGATGTTGAAGAAATTGTCACCACATCAGTATAAGTGTAAGATGTTGTGTCAGTCGTGGTTGTTGTAGTAACTGCAAGACCTGCGTTGTCTGTTGTTGTAACCACTCCTACAGATGATGAAGTTGATACTCCACTTAATGTAGATGCTGCATCAATTACAATTGGTGTGTCAGTTGTTGCAGATGAATCACCAGTTGTTGTATCTGTTTTGACAACAACTTTAGTTATCTGTGATGTTGATATTGTTGCAACTGTTCCTACTCCGGAAGCTGTGTGTTTCGTAGATGTTGTTGTTGATAATCCACCAGAATAACTTTCTTGATTCCATGCAGTGGATAATCCAGTTGTTACAGATGTTTGAACTCCTGTAACTGTCCCTGTTACTGTCTTATATTGTAATGTCGATCCTGTTGCCGTTATATATGTCTGAAGAGCAGTTTTATTGGCAAATGTTCCAACGTAATCATCAGGAGTGCCATCAGGATCAGGATCACCAGATGCGATTCCTAAGAAGATTGTATCCTGTGGAGATTCATACTTCGGTATGTAACCAGTTTTATTTCCAGTAATGCCATGTTGACCAGCAAATGAAGATGATCCAGTGTTAATCCACTCAGGCACTTGCCCTTTCTTATTTAAAGTATATTTTACAATTGGTTGTGCCATTTTCGTTAATTGTTCCTAGTGTATTTACCATTAAAGAGATGTGAACCAAAATGTCCAGTCTCCACCCAAGGAGCACACCAGACTTTTCCACCTACTTGTCGATATGAATGACAGAAGAAATAATCTTCAGATAATAAATGATTCGTATTTTTATTTATCTCTACACGAAAGTAGTCTTTTATTTCTACACCGTCAGGTAGAGATCTTCCTCCATTAGTATATATGGGAGTATGGGGTTTCAAAGTCTCAAAACAATCACGACGAATCATCATAAATGCATTACCACCATGTTCAATTTCAAATGGTTCATTTTCATCCACCATATCAATTCCGGGAAGATGATTGATGTTAAATACACCACCAGTTCTTTCGATATCATCCTCACCATTTACTGCAGCCTGACGAATCTCATCCCAGTTGTATCCTTTCAATGCAACAGGGCCTATGATAAGAGACTTATCTGCCTGTATCATCTTCACAATATCTTCAGTGCGGAACTTGATATCAGCATCAATGAATAATAAATGTGTCGCATCAGGTAGATTCATGAAGTGATGTGCGATTGTATTTCGCCCACGTTGTATCAAACTTTCATTACCAAGAAAGATAGTTGTTAGTTTGACACCTTCTGATTTGTTTGCCGCTTCACTTAAATTTAATAATGACTGTGTATATTCGCTAGTGCACATCCCACCATACATGGGTGTGCCAATTACAAGATGAATCATAATTACTCTGCTTGTTTTAGTTTCGCAAACTCTGCGTCTGCTTTTGAAGGTAGCATTGTTACCTGTTCTGCCTGTGTTAATGACTTCTCATCAAGTATTGTGAATCCACGACTTGCTGCAAATCTCTCTGAACAATCTTGGAACTTATCCGCACACTTCTCAAGCCATTCAACTGTCATCTCATGTGATGGTGCTTGACCATTCTGAACCATCTCATTCTCAATCTTGAGATAGTTAAATATCTCTGCCTGTGCATGTGATACGTTTACACCAATGTCAAATAGGTAAATTGAGTTACCCTCATCAATCACACCACCACGAGGTCTTGCAGAGTTAAGTGCTTGCTTCAATGCAGTCATGACATGATAGCGTTTCTCTTCTCTTTCATAATCCTCTTCTGTGATATGATCCTTACCAATATGATCAAGAACAGAACGATACTGTGTCATCAGGAATGACATCTTACGAATCGCACCTTTCATTGAGTTCTCGATACTACGATTGTTATTCAGTAGTTCGATCAACTCAATCTGTAGTTCCTCTTGATCTAGTGAATCCTCACAGTTGTCTATATCTCTTTGCTTCTTCTTGACCTTCACCTCATTCTTCTTCATATTAATCTGTGCTTCCATGATCGCACTCTTGGTTCTTTCGATTGATGCAAGAGTGTGCTTGATGCTACGAATTGGTGTGAGATCAGTAATATCTAATGTCACCGTCATCATCTGTGAGTGTGACTTATAAAAGTTGTCGCATGCTGCGTTGGTTGCAGGTAGTGTCTCTTCTATGTGACTTAACATTCCCTTATACTCAGGAGTCAGGTTTGTTAGGTCTTGTTTCAGATCACTTACAGATATCGCAGAACCCGGTGTAAGTTCTACTTCAGTAATTGCTGCTGATTTTTCATCCATTATTATTCAATAAGTTATGACTGATGTATTTAGTATAGCACAAGGGAACGGTTTTTACAACCCATCTATCCAAGGCCTCCGTGTGCATTAGAACAACCAGCAGATCTATAAACTACACTTGTTGAATTTCCAAAATCAGTCCCATTTCCTAGTGTTGCAAATTCTACAAACTGAACTGTGGAAGTTGAATTATCTGCACCATGAGCCCATACTCCACGAGTAGATGAAGAAAAGGATGCCCCTGAATCTGAATCATTACTCCAGTCACCAAACTCTTGTGTATTTCCTGTTGATGCTATGGTAATAAATTGTATGGAACCACCACTATTGAAACTACCATTAATTATACCACGAGTAGGGGATGAACATCCAGAAACAGCCCAGTGAGCCTGACCTAAATTACCAAAATCAACCATATTTCCTTCAGATGCGATTGTAACAAACTCAATTATGTCTCTAGCTGGATACGGTGAAGCTCCTTCACCACCAGCAACCACACCACGAGTAGGAGATGCAAAACCTGCCATACCATCTCTTGCTGAACTTAAATTACCAAAATCAATTGCGTTTCCTGTTGATGAAATAGTTATAAATTCAATATCATCAGATCCACCAAGAGTTTCTCCACAAAATAATCCACGAATTTGATTACCCATACCTGCCATTTCTCTTTTTGCGGATGTTAAATTACCAAAATCTAATGCATTACCTGCTGTTGCAATAGTTACAAAATCTATCACATCAAGATTTGTTGGAGTTCTACCACCTCCCCATATACCTCTTGTTCTAGATGCAACAGATGCGGGAAAATCCACATTATTATTTAAATCACCAAAGTCTACTGCATCTCCTGCTGTTGAAATAGTATAATAATTTATTGTATTACCACCTGAATCCGCACCACCAATTAAACCACGAGCTCCAATTGGTGTTGACTCACTCACAGACACCTCCATCCATGTGCTGCCGATATATACTTCCATCTTATTACTGTCAGTATTATATCTGACTGCTCCTGTTGGAATTTCTTTTGGTGTTAAACTCATTCTGCTAACCCTCCATGACTGTCTGATGTGGCACTATAGGTAATTCTTGTGAATGTGAGATCACCAAAGTGTGCTGCATTTCCTGTGGTTGCGATAGTAATAAATTGTATGATATTGGTATAAGCAGCTCCAGAACCTCCACCAAATACCCCACGAGTTCCATTAGATGTTCCACCTAAATTTCCTGCTGCATAAAACAAATCACCAAAGTCTGATGCATTTCCTGCAGATGCAATTGTTATAAAATCTATGACATTTGAATTACTTGAACCTGGCCCACCACCTGCAAAAATACCTCTTGTGCCATTTGAACATCCACCCATCTCTCTATAAGTGCCTGATAAATTACCAAAATCTTGTGCATTTCCTGCAGATGCAATCGTAATAAAATCTATCGTATCATCAGTTAAGGGACTAGAGCCTGGATTACCACCAGCAAATACACCACGAGTTGGTGATGCTGCAGTGCCCATATTTCTACGACCTACAGTAAGATTACCAAAGTCTGTTGCGTCTCCTGTTGTTGCGATTGTAACAAAGTCTATCACATCACTCATAGCAGGGTTTGTCGTTCCTCCTGCCCATATTCCTCTTGTCTCACTTGAAAGTGAACCTAATGATCTACGAGCAACAGTTAGATCTCCAAAGTTTGTTGTATTTGATGTATTTGCAATCGTTACAAATTCCATCGTATTAATAAGTGATCCACCACCCTGTATTGCCCTTGTTGATGAGGCACAATCAGCACCCTCTCCTAAACCCGTCGCACTAAGTTGACCAAACTCCACCGCATTTCCCATTGATTGAATATTAACAAAATCAATCATTGTTCTATACTGTGAGGGTGCATATCCACCCATCCATAATCCACGGCCTCTTCCTCTTTGTGTTGTATCACCCTTTGGAAGTGTTAAGAAGTTTTGACTTGTAAATTCAATATCTCCTTCAAATACTGGGCCTTCAGTGCCAATTCCAGAGATTGTATCGACTTTAAGTATTGTCATTACGCTAACCCTCCATGAGCGTTAGAAGTCGCACTACTCGCACCCGTAAAATTCTGATCACCAAAATCAACCGATGTGCCTCCAGTCGCAATATTAATATAGTCCATTTGATTTGTGCTGCCAGTAGGTGCTAGGTTATATCCTGCAGTCCAGACACCTCTCACACAATCTCCAAAGGCAGAACCAGATTGTTTTCCACCACCTACTAAATTTCCAAAATCAGTTGCATTTCCTGTTGTTGAAAAAGTGACAAAACGAATTATATCAGTTTGATCTGGATCTGGAGATCCTCCACCTCCACCACCAGCAACACCTCTGACTGCACTTGAGCAGGTCATGCAAGCATTTGTGTTCTTTGATAAATCACCCCAATCTTGAGCATTACCAGTGGTTGCCATTGTTATGAAATCTATATTATTTCTTCTACCTCCGCTGGTGCCGGGAGTTGTGTCATTATATCTTCCCATCATGACTGCTCTCGTTGGACTTGCAGCTGCCTCGGTTCCTCCATCTTCTGTCAAATCACCAAAATCAA
>Ga0208157_1000949_pt1 | contig 14172 bp, 15 predicted proteins | sample 5_EtaG_FD_184077 | JGI IMG/M metagenome (GOLD analysis project Ga0208157, IMG submission 184077) | Marine viral communities from the Subarctic Pacific Ocean - 5_ETSP_OMZ_AT15132 metaG (SPAdes) (version 2) | ecosystem: Environmental > Aquatic > Marine > Oceanic | place: Pacific Ocean | collected...
ATGGTAGTGTTTTAACAGAAACAGATTTAGATACCAATGCAGATCAGGTCTTATTTGCTCAACAAGAAATTATAGATAAATTAGCAGGTATAGAAGAAGGAGCTACAGGAGATCAGACAAATGCAGAGATTAGAACAGCAGTAGAAGCTGCAACTGATAGTAATGTTTTTACAGACGCAGATCATTCTAAGTTAAATGCAATCGAAGCTTCTGCTACAGCAGACCAAACAGCAGCAGAGATAAGAACACTTGTAGAAAGTGCTAGTGATAGCAACGTGTTTACTGATGCTGACCACACTAAGTTAAATGGAATTGAAGCTAGTGCAACTGCTGACCAAACTGCTAGTGAAATAAGAACACTTGTAGAGTCAGCTTCAGATTCTAATGTCTTTACTGATGCAGACCATACCAAACTTAATGCTATAGAAGCAGGTGCTACCGCAGATCAGACAATATCAGAAATCAAAAGTCTTATAGCTGGTAGTCCTCTTGATGCTACTCACCTAGCAGCAAACTCAGTTGATAGTAGTGAGCTGGTAGATGGAAGTGTGGACACTTCTCACCTATCTGCTGATTGCGTAGATGGTACAAAAATAGCTGACAATGCTATTGGATCAGAACACTTACAGGCAAATTCAGTAACGACTTCTGAAATAGCAGATGCAGAACTATCAACACTAGCTGGTATGCAGTCAGGTACAGCTTCTAAGTTAGCTGACAGTACAGCTTTGACTGCTGATATTGCAGATTTAAACCAGATAGATGGTATGGCAAAGCAGACTACCATTACTAATAGTGATAATCATTTTCCTACTTCTGGTGCAGTTGTAGATTTTGTAGCAAATCAAATAGCACCTGTTGGTGGATTAGAAGTTATACCAGATGAAGATAGTTTTCCTTCAACACAACCAGTATCAGGTGTTGTTATTAGTATTACCAATGCTGATGGTTTAATTATTAATAGTTCTGGAGTAGCAACAAACGCTAGAACATTAGGTAATGGCAGCGATAACGTAACTATCAATAACTTTCCAGCAAGTCTTAGAAGTAAAACATTATCTCCTAACTTAGGTTTGCTTGTTAGTTCTACAGGTGCAAGTCAAACATATAACTACCATAAGCTATTAGCAAAAGAAGAAGATGTTCTACAGTTATCAGATGATATAAATGATTTTAACGCTAGGTATAGAGTAGTTTCTTCAAATCCTACAAGTGATAATGATGCAGGGGATTTAATATTTAATACTTCTACTTCGAAGTTATTAGTTTATAACGCAACATCAGGTGCTTTTGAAGAAGCACAAAGTATTGGTAACTTCTTTATATCTACATTTAGTGAGTCGTTTGATGGTAGTAGAACAGATTTTACTGTAAGTAATGCACCAGCAAATGCTCAACAGATAATCCTTAGTATTAATGGTGTTGTACAAAAACCTAATAGTGGAACATCTACACCTTCAGAAGGTTTTGCTTTATCTGGCAATACTGTAAAACTATCTTCTGCCCCTGCTAGTGGATCAGATGTATTCATAATAGTAATGGGTTCTACAGTTAATGTTGGAACTCCAAGTAACAACACAGTCTCAAGTGCGATCTTACAAAACGGATCAGTAATAGAAGCTAAGTTAGGAAGTGGTGCAGTAACAAGAACTAAGCTAAGTCTTATCTCTACTTCATCTGTAGCTGGACTAGAAGTAAAAGGTGATGGATCTTCTGATGGATATTTACAACTTAACTGTAGTCAGAATAGTCATGGTATAAAACTAAAATCCCCACCGCATAGTGCTGGTGCAAGTTATACTTTTACGTTTCCACAAAATATACAAAATGGTCAATTTTTAACTACTGATGCAAATGGAAATACATCTTGGTCTGCTATAGATTTAACTGCTTTAAGTGCAGCAAACTTAACTTCTGGAACTATACCTGACGCTAGATTCCCTGCAACTTTACCAGCTATTAATGGAGCAAACCTTACAGGTATTAACACAGATTTAGTATCTGACACATCACCACAGCTAGGCGGAGACTTAGCAAGTAATGGTAATGATATTAGCTTTGCTGATAATGATAAAGCAATATTTGGTACAGGCTCAGATCTACAAATTTATCACGATGGAACGGATAGCCGTATAGCAAACAGTACTGGTTATTTATATGTAGATAGTGGAGCAAGTGCAATACGTTTTATGTCCGATAATTCTTGGACTAATGGTAAGATGGCTGCGTTCTATAGAAATGGAGGAGTAGAGCTATATTACGACAACAGTAAGAAGTTTGAAACCGAATCAAGTGGAGCTAGAACTTATGGAGATCATAATGTAACTGGCGAAATTCATTTAACTCAGGATAATCAGTCTCTAAAAATTGGTGCTGGAGCAGATCTAAGAATTAAGCATAATGGTACGGATAATATTATAGATAGTGTTAATGGTGATTTATTATTTGCACATAGCGGTACTAATAAAGTTTTACTTACAGGTGGTGAGTTAAGACCAGTTACCAATGGAAATATTGACTTAGGTTCATCAAGTTACAGATGGCAAAACATCTACACCAGCGACCTTAACTTATCTAACGAAGGAAGTGCTAATGATGTTGACGGAACTTGGGGAAGTTATACTATACAAGAAGGAGCAGAGGATCTTTTCTTAGTGAACAAACGCAATGGCAAGAAGTATAAGTTTAATTTAACGGAGGTAGCATAATGGCTATTGACAACCCAAACTGGAATTACAGGCTTATAGATACAAATACAAGTTCAGTAACTTTAACTAATAGTACAAGTTGGACTAACCTGTTTACTTCTAACAGCTTCAACCATGCGGTAAGTGGGCCAATACACCTTGACTTAAATTTAATACATCAATGGGAAGAGGGTGCTACTAACGTGCAGTATAGATTTTTAATGCTTTATTCAAACGGTAATACAGCTTCTACACAAACTAATGGAATGCAAGTTGCAAAACAAGGTTACGGAGGACATATGGCATTCGGATCTCATAATATGCATTGGACATTTTATAATATGCCAGCCCATAACGGTTATCAAGTAAGAGTGCAAGGTAGAAATATAGGAGGTAGTAGTACACATATAACTACCTATTTTTCTCCAAATATACAAATAGAGGACATTTTAGTAATTACATATCAAGCATGACTTACATTAAACCTTCAGAACTTAGTTACAAATGGAAGCTTCCTTTATTATTAGAAGCTATAAACGAAGTTCTAAACGACTCTTCTATTAAATATTCATTAACTTATTCTAAGGATTTGGATACAGAAGAAGAATTTAAAGCAGCAATGCACGTTGAAAATGGTGTCGATGAAAATGACACTATAACTTATATGGATTCATCTGCATGGCCGTCACAACTTACTTGGAGTGCAGTTAAAACAAAATGGGATGCAAAAATTGCTGCTCAACCTTTGACAGATCTTAGAGGTCAGAGAAATGATTTATTAGCTGAAACAGACTGGATGGCTAACTCTGACGTTACTATTTCAGATTCATGGAAAACTTATAGACAACAGTTAAGAGATTTACCCGCTAATACATCTGACCCTGCAAACCCTACATGGCCCACAAAACCTAGCTAACTATGGGATTAACACAAGTATCAACAGATGGTGTCAAGAATGACGCAATCACAAAAACAAAAATACCAGCAAACCAGATAGAAGCTAGTGAACTGGCAGACAACGCAGTCGATACTAATGCCATAGCAAATGATGCAATAACACGAGACAAGATAGCAGATGATGTTATTGCGTCTGAACATTTTATAGCTGGTGAAGTTGACACAACAGCTTTGGCCACTAATGCAGTTACTACAGCTAAGATTGCAGATGATGCAGTTACAGCAGATAAGTTAGCTAACTCTATTAACACAGCTATAGCAGCCAATACAGCAAAAGATTTAACAGCTTTAAGTGCAAGTAATTTAACATCAGGCACAATTCCAGATGCTAGATTACCAGCTACATTACCAGCTATTAGTGGTGCAAACTTAACTAACCTCCCTGCTGGTGGTAAAGTAACCAATCTTGTAATGAACGGGAATTTTAAATTAGCTCAAAGAGGTACATCACATGGTTCATCAGGTTATAGAACTGTAGATAGATGGAAGATGTCTGCTGGTGGTGCAAGTGCTGCATTAACTCAATCACAATACGGTGCAATAAGTGGTACGAGTCCTTATGCTGAAGGACATCACCAAGCATATAGATTTCTTAATGCTGGACAAAATGCTAATACTGCGGGATATGTTAATATGCAACATAGTATTGAAGCACAAGACATAGTATCTTCTGGTTGGAATTATAAATCTTCATCGAGTTATATAACATTATCTTTTTGGGTAAGAGGAAGTGTAACACAAACTTATTTAGTTTCTTTGTTAACCAATGATGGCACAGCAAGAGAATGGAATCATTTAGTATCTCTTTCTGCTGATGCATGGACTAAAGTTACTATGACTATTCCGGGTGATTCTAATATCACTATGAATAATGATAATGGAATAGGATTGACTTTATATTTTCATGCTTATTTAGGTAGTGATTATACATCTGGATCAACAGTTGACCAATGGGTAAATCATGCTGGTTATACTTCAAGACCTGATATGGGTGCTGGATGGTGGACAACATCTAACTCAACATTTATGCTTACTGGAGTTCAATTAGAAGCTGGAAACTCAGCTAGTGATTATGCTCACGAAAGCTTCAGCGAAACTCTACAAAAGTGCAAAAGATATTGTCATGTTGTAGCATCACAACAGTACAGCCCTATTGGCATAGGTTTTCAGTATTATTCTGCAACAATATTTATACCGTATGGACCTATTGACATGAGGGCTACTCCTACAATGGTTGCTAAATCTGGGGTGTCTGGTGCTTACCTTTACGAAAAAGTATTTAGTAACTCGCCAGAATATCATCATCAAATAGGACTTGATAGTAAAACTAAAAAAGATCATGCTATGTTTACAATGAGTGGCGATGCCAGCAAGGCTGGTGACGCAGTTAGAATTTCAGTTCATGCAGTAACATTAAATAATAATGAGCCTTTTGTTTACCTTGATGCGGAGCTTTAAACTATGGCATACCCAACAAACCCAAAATATAAATTAATAAAATCATCTACAGATGATACTAAAATTGATAGAGTTGAAACTATGGAAGGCGATTTTAGAGTCGTGTTTCTTATGGTAGATGGTAATAGGCATTACGAAGAATATAAAGAGTGGGCAGAAACTAATACAGCCGAAGCTGCTGATTAATTATGCCAAAACCTACAACTGAAGAACTGCAAGCTGAACTACAGGAAGTGGTCACTAAACATAACCAAGCACAGGAAGTTATAAACCAATGCAAAACTAGGTTTACTGAAATACAGGCAATCCTAAAAGATAGACAAGAAGATTAATTACACTTCCATTTCTTAAGAGCTAGTCCTTTTCTTGTTAGCTTACCGCCTTTACTTGTAGCACCTTTAACACCTGACATCCTGGCACAAAAAGATTTACGTCTTTTAGCAGCTTTGCTGCCACGTTTAACTTTGCCTGTTACTGGTGCTTTAAGGTTACTACCTGTTTCCCTATTAACTTTATCCCTACCTTTTTTAGTAAGGCCACCAGTTTTACTCTTGTGTTCTTTGCGTAGCCTTACTGATTTAGCCATTAGTCAGAGATACCAAAAACATTACTTTCAGCTAATCTTCTTTGTACTTCATGTTGATAAGCTATATCTTTTTTATATCTAGGATCTTGCATAGCAGCTACAACTTCTTGATTAGATTTAAATACTCTTGTATTGGGAGTAGAAGAACCTTTACCTCCAATCAATCTAGGTTCTACACCCATAGCATTTCTATACCTGGTAAACATTTCTTGTACTGCAAGAGTAACTTTAGGAATGTTTCTTTTTTCAGCATCTACAATTTTATCAAATTCTGTTAGTTCTTCTTTATCAACATTACCATCCATCCATTGCAGCATTTCTTTGTACTTATCTTCACCACCTGCGATACCTACAATATCTTCATACTCAGGAAAGCTAGGATCAGCAGTAGGTTGCTTTGTACCTTCTTGTGGCTGTAAACCAGCTAAGTAACTATCAATAAGATTTCTAGGTAAACCAGTAGATTCTAGCTGCTTGTAATGCTCTTCTGAAATAGTACCGTTGTTTTCCTGGTAATACTTATTTATAGCAAAAGGATCAACGTCACTTTGTTCAAATAGTTCTCCTAACTTTTCACCGTATTGTTGTTTTGCTAATTCATAATTAACAGAACCATCTTCTTGATATTCAATTACATCTTCAGTAGCAGGTTCTTCTTTTGTCTTTGCTACGTCACCTAGTTTACCTTCTAGTTCTTTATAACTAGCAGCAAGAGCTTCAACGCTATCAAACTTGCCTAAGATTTTGCCATCTTCATTTTTATTATCGTCAGCAAATTTTTGTAGATCCTCTTGTGACATAGGAGGAGTTTCGTTTGATTGTAAGGATGCTTTCATAATTTTTTAGTTCATAGTAATAGTATTACCATGTGCTGTAGTTTTTTCAATAGGTTTAGTAGGTTCGGGTGTATCGTTTACACCAAGACTACTAACTATAGCTTTAGCTTCTGTTGTAGTCTCTTCTTTTTTACTGCTCTTGGGTGACTTGCTGGTTGGCATTAGGTGTTACCTCATTTTGTAATAGTTGTGCTTCAGCTTGATTCTTAGGATCTAATAATTTATGACCCTGTATAGCAGAAGGAGCTAGATCTTTTATAAGCTGTTGTTGCTGTTCAGCTTGTAACTCTTGAGCTATCTCTTCTTTAGATTTTATCAAATTTAAAGTCTCTATACCAACACTATTGGCTAACCTTATAATTGCTTCGTCAATGTTCATATACCTTCTCATAACATCTACACCTAATGCTTGAGCTATCGTACCTATAAACTCTATTAGTTTTGCTTTATCTGCATCCCTACCAAGACCATTTATACCTGTAACTATTTTAGGTCTTACTAATTTATCAGGTAGTTTTGGTGCTTTACCTTTTCTTATAAGTAGATGTAGTTTTCTACGTAAGTATTTAATTTGAAACTCAGAACTTAAAACAGAATAAATCCCACCTAACGTAGCTTCTAAAGCATTACTCATTATTTGTATTTCTGTACTGGTTACACGTTCTGCATCCCTTTGTATGCTTTTAGTCATAAGGAAAGCATCTTCTAATCTTTTCTCTAACGTTGCCTTTACCCTTTCAGCTACAGCAAAATCATTAGCTTTATTAGTTTGTAGTGTAGATACATCAGTAGCAAGTCCTTCACGTACTGCACCATTAGGTGCTTGACTAACTGCTTTTGGAGAAGTTACACCATTAGGATTTATAAAATATATTGTACGTGCAGATGCCGCAGCACCTTCTACTATTGCTTGCGTTAAAGCTTCTAAAGTAATTAGATCACCTTTGTATTCATTTACATAAGACGTACCATAATTAGTATCTGTTTGAGTCCAACGCAAAACTATAAAAGGTGACACATCAACAGGGGAGATACCATCAGTACCAGGTATTTTTTCTCCTTTACATTCTTGATACCATACATGATTATCACCTTCACGTTCTAACCTTGTATAAATATCTATTTCTGTACCGTCCATAGATTCTGTATAATTTTCTTTTTGTTTTATTTGCTCATAAAATTCTGGATCTAAAGCTTTTGTAGATACAGACTCTTTAGTTACAACAGTTAAAATATTTCCTACTTCATCCCTTTGTACTACGTAGCGATCAAGATAATAAACTTTTAGTCCATCTTCTGTTATGTAAAGCAATACATTACCTACTACTATCAAATGCTTTAATGCTTCAAACATAGCTACTCTATCGTTGCTAGTTTCTATATCTGCCATTACTGCATTTTCTAAACCACGTAAACCTTTATCTATCTCTGCCATTATTTCTGTCTGACCACTTTTTTGTAGTTCTAATTCATCAATTATTAATTTAAAGAATGGTGTGTTAGGTGGTATTAAAGCCATTAACATTTTTGCAGCAAGGCTATTAGTACCAGCAGCACCTAACGCTTGCATTGGAGTTTTTATTTTCTGTTTCTTAGCAGAATTATTATTAAATAAACTAGGTATTGTTAACTTTGCACAGTCATCACCATCACGTTCATATGCAGATCTATCTAAAGACAGAGTGTTATATAAACTTTCTGCTGTTTGTAATGTTTCCATTTTTAATAATTCAAATTACCACTAGAAGATCCAGAATTTAATAAAGGTATGCGTAATGAACTTGTACCTAACCTTCTTCTTGTCGCTGCTGCACCTGTAGTTCTTGTACCAATAGTAGTCCCATCAGTTTTCTTTTTTGTAGGTGTTGTTTGTTCAGTACGTTTCCTACCAGTAACAGGAGCATCCGCAGTTTCCTCTGGCATAGGAGGAGTAGGTCTTGGTTCTGGCAAAGGTGGTGGTGATGGTGGGCCTCCAAAAATACACATTAGACTTGACCTTCTAATACTGTTGAATTTAACATAGTTTCCTTTTGCCTTTCTTGATGTTTCTTTAGAAATTCTACAACTGATCTTTGACCAGTTTTATACCATACTTCTCTATCAGTCCAACCTAATTCTGGTGGTCTGCTAGGGTAAATAGAATCTAAAGCATCTAGCAATTCATCACTAAGAAATGGTAAATCACTAGCAGACATAAAAAAAACTAAATTACTTTACTTTAATATAACGTGCAACTGCAAAATATCACACTTTTGGTTCTTAAAACGTAGGATTCCATAGGTTTACTTCCCCTGTATCGTAGTTGTAATCACCTTCTCTTAATATACGAACTAACCTGGCATTTAATATAGCGTCAGATATACCTTTACCTTTTTTATCATAAGTCTTTACGACTACATCCCACATAGATTGCAAGTCTTTTGCTGTATTTAATATTTTATTTGCAGATACCATACCTAAACCTTTTATACCAGGAATACCATCTGTAGCGTCACCTGCTATCGCCATAGCCATAAAGTTTTTATCAGCTTGTGTTTTAGTAATTAGTTCTAATGTTTCACCTGCTAATAACAAACCAGGTATAGTTCTCATGTCTTTATCTACAGAAACTATTACAGGCTCATCATATGTATTGTTCGTACTTAATAATCCGAGGACATCATCACCTTCTAACTGAGGATAACTTACAGACTTATAATTATTTTTTACATTTTGGATTACATCATGCAAACCTAAAGGATGTCTTTTATCTATTCTGTTGAGTTTGTATTCTGTAAATATCTCATGTCTAAATGTAGGGTAACTTGTGAAACACATGACTATATCATCACTACCTTTATAACCTTCTGTATTTAATATGTTTTGATAATGTTTTAATTTAAAATCTATCATGCTCATTGCTTCACGTTCATCCATTATTAGTTGATGATTATATTTGTCGTATCTAATATCATGTTGGGCGGCACAACAAGAAGAATAAATTAAATAATCAGCATCAATAAGTAAAGTCATAGTTAGAAATAGTTAGGGTATGCTCTAAGTCTGGAAGTTTCTGTATCATATAAAAGTTTATCTACTTCTCCTGTCATGCCTGTATGTCTAGACTTTAATACTTTCATTTGTAGTTGTGACCTTTCATCAACAGAGTTGGATAACTGATTTCTAACTAACGATATGCAAAGATCTGACATTTGGACAAGGCCATGAGATCCTCTAAAGTCACGCAAGCTAACCTCTGCACCTTCTTCGTGTCCTTTACCATCAGGTCTGCGTAAGTGAGTCACTACAAGTAAACAGATATTTGTTTCTTCTATAAGACTTCTTAGCTTTGTTGATAGTACGTCTAATGCTTTACGTTCGTCATTGTTTTCTATACCAGAAACCACTATAGATATATGGTCTAATATCACTACATCTACACCATCAGTAGTGGCTAAGTTTCTTATCTGCGATAGCAATATGTCTGGTTCTATACTGCCAAAATGATTATATAGATATAAGTTTCTTGTACCTGTAAGTTTATCAAATGCAGCTTTAATAGCAGTCTTATCTATAGCGTGTTGATTTAGATGTAAAGGTGTATTGAGATCTATAGATACAAGTCTCATAAGAGATCTTTGTACTGATTCTTCTAAAGCTATATAACCTACTTTTAAACCACTTTTTAGGAAGTGACTAGCAAACTCTCCGCATAATGTAGATTTACCAGCACCACTACCTGCTGCTATAGATACCATTTGCGTAGGAAATAAACCACCTGTAAATTTATTTAATTCTGGATATGGATAATCACAAATAGCTTTACTTGTTTCTTTACTAAATAACTCCCAAGCATCAGCAGCATTTATTATGTGATCGGTTCTACAAGGTTGTGCTTTCCATAAAATATCTTTTAGTTCATCACTACGTTTTGCAACGGTTAAATCATTAACGTCATTTATATCTTCTGGCAATCTAGCTATTGCAGCTTTACCTTTTGGCAATACTTTTAAAGCCTTCTCACTACCTACTTCACCAGCTTTATCATTATCAAAACAAATAACAGATCTACAAAATTTATTTATAAAATCATATTCTTTTGCCAGGTATTTAGCTGCTGATTGAACACCAGAAGGAACTGATACGCAGGGAAAACGGTGATTAAAAACTTGACTAGCTGCCATACAATCTATTTCGCCTTCAAAAATAGATAGAAACATATCACCTGTATTTTGTATTCTGCAATTACCTTGACCAAAAAGTTGCACTTCACTTATCTCACCAAGCCAAACAAACTTTTTATTTGCAAACCTTATATGTTGAGCTACATCTACACCTTGACTATTTTGATAGGTAGCAACTTGGCATTGCTGACCTTTATACATACTGACTCCATACTTATATAGTTCGCATGTCTCTTTAGTGATTCCACGTTTAGGTAAATCAGTATATGTAACAGGTAAAAGTTTCACTTCTTTTTTAAATGCAGGTTGTGGTTGTAGTTGTTTAGGAGAAAATTTTTTTTCTGATTTTTTATCTGGGTAATATGTATAGTCACATTCGACAGAGAAACAATAAGCGTGACCATCATCAAACCAAGCAAGATTATCCTTAGATTTACATTGTGGACATTCAGTTTTTTTTACATACTTGCTTTGCATTTTGCCAATCTTTAATTAATCGTTCTAACTCTGCAATGCGTTTCATTGCGTAAAATATTTTATCTTCAGTTTTCATACCAATCATTAGGAATAAATTTATCGCAATAAAGAAACCCATGTCTCGTACACCATTTGGCATACGAGATAGAGTTTTTAGCTTTAGATAATTTAGTCTTGCTATTTTGAAAACAAAACCTTATATCTAGTTCGGGTCTTGTCTCCTTGATAACAAGATGCTTTCTTCTGTCCTCCTTAGAGAAGTAACCTTTCGTTTCAACAATAAAATTGTTGAGGATAAAGTCAGGCTTGTAGCAGCAACTAATTTGGTAGTCAATGGATAATGATTCATAAGTAAATACAATTTTCTTTTTGTTTAAGTTATCAGCAAAAGCAGCTTCAAACTTGCTTTTGTATTTATTACCAATCACTTGCACTTGCTGGTTGGTTTACTGGTTGACCTGGTTCTTCTATAGCAGTAGGTGGTGCAGGTTGTTTTGTTGGCATGAAACCCATATCTTGTGGTGATGCCATACCATCATAAGGTACGTAACTTCTTACAATTACTGATACAGGTTGTATTCTCATACCTACTTCATCAAGATCAAAACCTTGTACACGTAGATATGCCTGACCTCTAGATTCTGGTGATAGCTTATCGTATTTAGCTGACTCTTCTTTAGTTAGAAATACAACAGTATCACCTACTTGTTCTGCAAATTTTGGTGGTGGTAACTCAAACTCAGCACCTTGTTTGTTTGTTCTTTTGCCACTAGGCATACGACAATACACTTCTAAGCCTTGTTCTGTAGTTTTCCAGTACTCTTTTGGATTACCTTCTTTATCTCTAGACCAAGTAAATTTTTTACTAGGATTCTCTTTTTGCAGTTGTTCCTTCCATTGTGTTTTAAATCCTTCTAATTTATCTAACATGAACTCTATAGAATTTATAGGTTCTACTCCTTGCAAGCCTAAGTCAGCAGGTACGAATACATCATCAGGTTTAAATACAAGTGTTAGTTGATAGTAACCATACTTAGGTTCTGGTTTATGTAGCCATGCGTAAGTTAAATTTGCATAAGGAGTTGTCAACATAAATGTTGGTGATTTGCTTGCCATTGAATTTTTTTGAATTTATTTTGTGAAACGTCTTATAGACGTTCTGATATATTACCTTGTTTTTAATTAGTGTCCAGTAATATCTTTAACTAAATACATATGGTGCATCAATGATATGGTTTATATCAAAATTTCCTATTGGTTGTAAGTTGTTATACAGTTCACATTTGTTTGACCAGGTATAAATCGAAGCTAAATTTTTCTTAACTTGTTTTATAAAAGGTTCTATTTCTTGCACGTTTGCTGCAAAGCTATCATGTATAGTTACTAAACTTTTAAACCCCTGTTGTTTATATACATGTGATAAAGCAAGATGTACGTTTGCTGCATCATAACTATGTACAAAATTTGCAGTAATACTATTTCTTATTTTCTTTTTATCTAATGTTTTTGTATCGAACGTATAGCATAACCATAAACTTGACTCATTAAATTTAGTCCTTACTTGTTTAGATTCTTTTATGAAATAATTTTGCTCTACTATAAAACCAGAAGGTGTTGTCCAAGTAGTAGCTTGACTATCTTTTAAGTAATCCATTACATATTTACAGCTAGGAAATATTTGATCTAATGCACTTCTAATTTGTTTTACTAAAAAATTAAGATGATTATTAGTTATATTGTCATTCCATTTTTGTTTTTCTAAATAGTTTATTATTCCAAAATCTGTACCACCATAAGGAATCATTAGTATAGGTTTTTTTATCCTATCTCTATTAAGGTTTTTATCTTTTAATAAGTCTTTGCATTTACGTGTATCTTCATACCTATACATAGACATTTGATGTAAGTTAATTCTTAATTGTTCCAAGACCATAGTGTATAGATCTTGTCTATCATTTTTAGTTAGGTTAGTAGCAGTAGCTAGCTTCTCATCTTTTGTAAGGCATGCAATATGTTGATAAGCATTATTAGTACCATCTAAATGTATAGGTAAACCAGTTTTATAATTACTATCGTCCATATATTTCTTATATTCCAAACACCAGGCAAGAAATTGAAATGGTTTTTTTGCTTTACTCCATAAACTTACATTACCTATAGGATCTTCTGCTATTTGTTTTGCATACCTACTACCAGTATTCCTAACCCAGGCACTACGTTCCATAAAAGATGCACCTTCATTAGTCCATAAGTTATAACCTGCTATTTGAAACCACTTCATACTGTAGTCTGTATAGCTTAGAGGTACAGCATCAGCAAACAAATGAAGTGACCTTGCTAGATCATGCCCTTGTGGATTTAAGTGTGGTGTAACGCAATATAACCTTCCTCTAAAGTCTGCCTGGTAACAATGGTAGTAAGTATAATCTTTATATTTTTCAGCAGTATTAATTATGGACAATATAAGTAAACGTTTTGATTTTATACTTGCGTTATAGTCATGTACTTTTGCAGCTTCGTACCTCCATTTATCCCTTTCTACTTTATTTGTATCTATATCATGTGGTTTTGGTGGTAGTGGTAATAACTCACAATTAAAAATATCACTATTATTTTCAAACAACTGCATTGCTATATCAAGTATGTCTTTATTTATAATCCAACCAACATCTTGTAAAGCATTTACAGCATTATAAAAATCTACTGGATTTGCTTTATCTAGATCATGTAAATATTTTTTGTTTTTTGTTTTTACAATATCTAATTTTGCTAAACGTGGTGAATGATAACCACCATCATAAGGATTTGTCCACTTTACAGGTTTTATAATGCAAGGTTGGTAATAAGGCACAGCTATATTCTTATTCAACTTTTGATTATTTATCCATTTGATAGCACTATCAGTAAGAGTTAAATACTTATTGCTATTTTTTGTAGATCCATTTTTCTTTACAACTGTAGTTGTAAGTTTTATTGATGACTCTATTATCTCTATTAATTTTGCACCA
>Ga0208157_1000951_pt1 | contig 14160 bp, 8 predicted proteins | sample 5_EtaG_FD_184077 | JGI IMG/M metagenome (GOLD analysis project Ga0208157, IMG submission 184077) | Marine viral communities from the Subarctic Pacific Ocean - 5_ETSP_OMZ_AT15132 metaG (SPAdes) (version 2) | ecosystem: Environmental > Aquatic > Marine > Oceanic | place: Pacific Ocean | collected...
ATAGTCGTAGTCTTCATTTCTTCCTTGCTACTTGGCCAGTCGTTTGCATATGGCTTACCTCCATGGGAATTTCTACAATGGCATTTAACCTCAATGGATTCAATTTCAATCAGTCCGTAGTTGATGCATCTGGTAGAACAGTTCCTACATGGGCTGACGTATTAAACAGAGCTGACCTTGGCATGGAAGTAATGCACGAAAGGAATGCACATAATTTCCCACTAGACTTAGCGGCTACTGAAGTCGCACCAATTGCGTAACAACACGTCCGTTCATCCTAATCGGGACGCATGAAACCTAAGCATGGAACGGGGCTTAGGTATTGAGGTTTTAACAATGTCTCCAACTGAACTACAAGCTCGTATCAAAGAGCAGAACATTTTAGAAAGAGAAGCAAAACTTAAATATCGCGGCATCGCTTACTACAAATCTTACAAAAACTAATTTAATTTAATGAAAACAATTGCACTTGCTCTCGCAGCCACCACATTAGCGTCTGCACCTGCATCCGCTGGTACATACTTAAACGCTGAAGTAAACAATGGTTACTACGGCTCAGAGTATGTTGGTAGAACTATAGAACTACACGTTGGACTCGATGGGTCTAGAGAAAAATTTGACTACTACATACAAGGTGGTCCAGCTCTAGTAGCTGTTGATGGTGTTGACGGTACAGAGACTGAACTATCAGGTAAGTTCGGCGGTAACTATAACGTGTCTGAAAAGGTAGCTTTCTATGGAGAGTTTGCTGGAGGCACTAATGGTGATCTAGATAATACTTATAACCTAAAAGCTGGAGCTAAGTATAAGTTCTAATGTCACAACAAAGCGATCAAGCACGGGCTTCAGTTACTTCACTGACTCCCGAACCTGAACTTAAAGAAGAGAAGAAGGAGACTTTTGATGAGGACATCTCAATAGAAGAAGCTCTATCTACCTTGTGAAAAAGTTCAATGAATTATGGCTAGTAGTATTCTTTGCTCTAGCCTTCTTCATACATATAGAAGTTCTTCATGTGAACTTCCATAGCAGAGAGGCACCTCAGTGTCGGACCTCTCTGTAATTTGGCTTTTAGCCCCGTACGCGGGATACCTATTAGCCGTCTAGACGGTGGGATAGACCACAAAACTTGAATTTAGAATTGTGCACGATGATGATTTATACCCTCAAACATTTTAAAACATAGATAAATGGCTCAACAGTCAACCGCACATCAGGCTAGTGTAACTAAGCCAGGTGCTAGTAATGGAGGTAGCGATAGACGCGCCCTCTATTTAAAATTGTTCAGTGGCGAGATGTTCAAAGGCTTCCAGCATAATGCTATAGCTAGAGATCTCGTTATGAAGCGTACCTTGAAGAACGGTAAGTCTTTACAGTTCATCTACACAGGACGCACAAAGGCCGAGTACCACGTACCTGGCAACAGCATACTAGGTAACTCCGATGGAGCACCTCCAGTAGCTGAGAAGACTATTACAGTAGACGATCTACTTATTAGTTCTGCTTTCCTTTACGAATTGGATGAGACATTGGCTCATTATGATTTGAGATCAGAGGTATCTAGAAAGATTGGATACGCTCTAGCTCAAAAGTATGACCGTCTAGTGTTCCGTCAGATTGCAAAGGGAGCAAGACAAGCTTCTCCAATTACTAAGTCTGGATTCGTAGAACCAGGTGGTACACAAATCCGTGTTGGTACAAACAACCAAGCATCTGATGCTTATGTCCCTGCGTCTTTAGTGAATGCGTTTTATGACGCTGCAGCTGCACTTGACGAAAAAGGGGTCAGCTCTGATGGTCGGGTAGCCGTACTAAACCCACGTCAATATTATGAATTGATTCAAGATGTTGGCGAATCTGGTCTAGTTAACAGAGACTCACAAGGTACATCCCGTCAGAAGGGTAATGGAATTGTAGAGATCGCTGGTATCAAGATCTACAAGTCAATGAACATTCCATTCTTCGGTTCTTATGGAACTAAGTATGGTTCAGCTTCAGCGACAAACCCAGGTGTAGCCGATCCAGGTAACACAGGGACATTCGTTAGTGAAGCAGTAGAAGATGCTGCAGCTGACGTAACTGGAATCAATAATGAGTATGGTCAGGAAACTGAATTCGCCAACTCATGTGGCATTATCGGACAGAGAGAATCTGCTGGTATTGTCGAAGCAATTGGTCCTCAAGTACAAGTAACTAAGGGTGACGTATCCGTGATTTATCAGGGTGACGTAATTCTTGGACGCTTAGCTTGTGGTGCTGACTACGTGAATCCAGCCGCATGTGTTGAGCTTATTGCAGGTGCTGCAACAGGTTCATCAGGTAACGCTGCATTCTAACTACTTAAGGGAGTCATTACGGCTCCCTTTTTTTTATTCATAAATATTTATACCTATGGCTTTCCCTACCACTAATGCTGCTCAAGAATTACCCGCTATAAATCAAATACTGATGGCTTGTGGTCAGGCTCCAGTCACCACTTTGGATGAAACCAACCCAGACGTTGCGATTGCTTATCAAACACTTTTAGAAGTTAGTAGAGAAGTTCAAAGTGAAGGATGGACCTTTAATAAGGAAGAGCATTATGACATGACACCTGATAGTAACAATGAGATCCCAATACCAAACAACGTATTACAGATAGATCTAACAGAAGCTAATGCAGGTGATAAAAACGCAATACAAAAGAATGGCAAACTATACGATAAGCAAAACCATACTGATCAATGGACAGATGGAGATGTTGAATGCGATATCGTTTGGCTATTTGATTGGGTAGATCTACCAACACCCATACAAGATTACATAACAGCTAGAGCTTCTACCATAACCTCTAGTCGGATAGTAGGAGATCAAACTCAATACCAAATCCTCCAACAAAAGGAGGCATACATGAGAGCTATGGCTCTTGAATATGAAACAACCCAAGGTGATTATTCATTCTTTGGAAAACCTGACGGAGCACACCCTTATGTCGGTTATCAACCTTATCATGCACTTAAGAGATAATGGCAGCAGTCACACAAAGGATACCTAACTTTTTAAGTGGGGTATCTAAACAGGCAGATAGTAAGAAACTTCCAGGTCAAGTAAAAGAATGTATTAATGGTCTCCCTGATGTGACATTAGGCATGACAAAGAGACCTGGGTTTAAGTTCATATCTAAATTAAAAGCTACAGGTGGGGCAGACTTTAGTGGAACTCAGCTAGATAATGCTAAGTGGTTCTACATCAATAGAGATACAAGTACTAGATACATAGGATGTATTACACCTAAAGTTGGTAGTACTAATGGGAGCTTATATGTATGGAATGCAGACACAGGAGCTGCATGTACTATCACTAATGGTTCAGCTCACGCTTACTTAACAGGAACTAAAACTAACTACGACATAACAACAGTTCAGGATACAACCATCATTTGTAATGATGCAGTCACTGTAACCACACGAGCTGCAGCTACAGACTTTGTAGCTCAGAGTAGAGGAACAGTATTGCTTAGTTTATTAGGAGCTTTAGAAGCTTCTATACAAAGCACAGACTTTGAGATCAAACTAGGTGGTACAGCTATCCTTGCAGAGAAGAGTTCTGTACAAACATGTACTTATACATCAGGTGCAAGTGATGACTATGATGCTGTATTAGATGGTCTTAAGGCTGCAATAGTAGCTAAAAGTATAACTGGTTTAACAGTTGAGAAATACGGTACATCTCTACAGATAGATTATGTAGTCAGTTCAACAAGAACACCATTTACCCTAGAGGCTAAAGGTGGTGCTGATAACGAAAGAATTACTGTCTTCCAAGACTGGGCTTCTAATGAATCTTGGCTACCTCCTAACTCATTCCATAACCACGTAGTAACCATAGTTAACTCACCTCTATATGATGAGGATAACTACTACGCTAAGTTTGTAGCTGATAATGGAGCTGCAGGTTCAGGGTATTGGAAAGAGAGTTTAGGTAATAACCAATCTCCAGGTTTAACAGCCACTACCATGCCTCACAGGCTTCTTAATACAGGTACTAATGCATTTACTTTAGAACCTATTACATGGGGAGACAGGATTGTTGGAGATGATCTTACAAACCTACACCCTAGCTTTGTTGGTAAGACAATTAAGAAGACATTCTGGCATGACAACAGGCTTGGATTCTTGTCTGAAGATAATGTCATTCTTAGTAGAGCTAAAGAACCTTATGAGTTATATGCAGTATCAGCTAGAACACATACAGCTGGTGATCCTATAGATGTCAACTGTGCATCAACTAGACCTACTAAACTACATGCAATTAAACCTGCTAGACAAGGTTTACTTCTATTCAGTAAGAACCAACAGTTTATTATCTATTCAGATGATGGACCTTTAACACCTCAATCTACAAAGATCAGACCTATCTCCAATATGGAGATGAGCGATACAGTAGACCCCATAGATATTGGTACTCACTTTAACTTCATCAGTAAGACTCCTAATTTTGTAAGAGTCTTTGCTATGCAACCTAAAGGTCTAGGCGAAAGTCCAGACATATTGGACATAGGTCGTGTGGTTAATGAGTGGATAACAATAAATGTAGATACACTTGTAGCTAGTATTCAGAATGAGTTCATTGCTATGTCTGCACAGAATAGTAATGAGATTTATTTCTATAGAACTTATAAAAGTGGTGATGAACTATTGATGGAGTCTTGGTTTAAGTGGAGTCTTCCTGGCACTATTCAGAGTATGGCTCTAGATCAAGATGATATGTACGTTGTTACTAAGCAAGGTAATCAATACACCATATCTAAGGCAAACCTAACTCAGAGTCCAGAGGTAGCGATTATAACGAATGCACAGGGTCAGAAGATTAACCCTTGTATGGATCTATATGCACAGGCTAGTTCTGTCGCTTATGACTCTACTAATCTTTTCTCTAAGTGTTATCTACCTTATGCCAATTTAACTGATCATAAGAATGTAGTTATTGTTGCTGGTACAACAGCAGCTGGTAGTTATAACAATTCTGGTTTTACTATTACTCCAGAGGTAGGTACAGATGGTACTGGTACATATTTTAAAGTTCCTGGACAAGACCTTACAAGCGTTGCAAGTAACGTCTATGTAGGTTATGCCTATAACTTTGATATGACGTTACCACAGGTCTATTACCAGCTCGATCAGGAGGGTAAGACGCGTGACTTCACAGCTAGTTTGACAGTATCTAGACTTAAGTTTGATGTAGGTCTATCAGGTGTATTAGGTTTCAAGCTTAATGCTACTGGTAGGTTTGCAGGTAAACGAGAATACACAGGTGATGGATCGACTACTGACTTTAATTGGAACGTAGGTGACTTGGACTATGTAGATAGAAATCAAGTCAAAGTTAAGATCAATAATGTAACCAATACAGCATTTACCTTTCAGAGTGATACTGAGATAAGGTTTAGTTCAGCACCTGCTAATGGAGATAAAATACTTATCTACCTAGACGAATGGTATCAACTACAACCTGTCACCTCTGCAAACACATACTTAGCAGATGACGTACCACTAGATGAATCAACAGTATTTACATTACCAATACACCAAAGAAGTAAGAACTTCACACTTAGGGTCTTTAATGACTCACCATTTCCCGTCTCTCTCAACTCGATGATGTGGGAAGGAAATTACTCACCGAGATTTTATAGGAGGACTTAAGATATGGTATGGGGATGGGTTGCTGCTGGTGCTGCAGTTGTTGGTGCAATATCTAACAAACGCTCACAAGATAAAGCAGCAAAAACTCAAAACGATTATACCCAACGTCAGTACGAATACGATACTGATATGTGGGAGATGGGTAAGGAGAAGTTAAGAGCTAATTATGACTTCGCCTATGAAACCTATGAACTTCAAAAAAGAAATGATCAGAAAACAGCTGATTATATAAATGAAAAGAACTTAAGAAAATATAATTATGACCTTAAGATTGTTAAGGCACAGAATGAAGCAAACAAGAAAGCATTTGCTAAGTCGGAAGGTATATATAATCAACAACTAAACTTTAATAATATGGCTGCAGCTGATGCAGCTGAGGAGGCTAGAGTTAAGCAACAGGAGATAAATCAAGATATAGCCTTTAAGAATGAAGATGCAATTATTAAATCAATCGAGGCAAAAGGTCAATTAGCCGTTACTGCTCAATCAGGTGGTTCGGCAATGAAAGCTTATCAAAATATAATTGCATCTAGAGGTCGAAATGAAGCTCAATTAGCTGAATCATTATTTAGTTCTATTGGTGAAACAAAGAGAGCTTTACGAACTATATCTAGAGATAAATATGGAGCTGACTTAGCAGCATTTGCAAACAAGATGCTTGAGCCAGGTGTAATACCTGACCCAATAGATCCAGTAGATGCACCACTTACTGAATGGCAACCGCCTAGAGCATTGATTGATGCTGACTTTGGAGTTGCACCCATCAAGGGAGCAAAAGCACAAGGAGGATCATGGCTTGCAGTGGCAAGTACAGCTGTCGGTTCGATAGCTAAAGCAAACATGGATTAACAAACAACAATGGCATACAAAAGCTACGGCTCATCTCGTGGTTTTCGTCCTATACAGATCGGTCAAGGTGCTTTAAATGAGCAACGTAGAAAAGACGAGCAGACTATACGTAGTATGCAAACTGTAAGGGATCAAACCGAAGCGAGAGATAATGAGATAATTCAAAATCTCAAAAATAAATTTCAAAAAGAACAAGCTAATAGACGTGATAATCAACAACTAGAAGATCAAGTCTATAGACAACGTACTGAAGCACTAGAGAGAAATGCTAGACGCTCTAGGCAGAACTTTGAGACTGAACAGAAGAATATTGCTAGAGAAGCTGAAACTTGGAAAGTATTTAGTGAGACTGCATATGAAACACTAACTGCTTTTGGAGAGCACAGAAAGAAAGTCGAAGAAACCAGAATTAAAAAGGAGATATATAAGAATCCTCAAGCAATACGTATGCAGACTGATTTAAGTCATGCTTCGTTAGAGCAGATAAAGATGGGTCATGTAGTTAATGCTGACCAACTTAAAGAGGCAGGTGCTAGTTCTGATTTAGTAGTTAACGAGCAGACATTACCACCTGAATGGAAATCAATAGCTGAAGTAAAAGCTGTAGTTGAAAGAAATAGAAAGCAGAATACCTGGAGATTTTATGCTGATGATGCTTTAAAAAAATCAGGTGCTCGTACTTATCAAGAGATAAAGAACGTATTAGAATATACTGCTATTCAATTTCAACGTGACCTTGGTATTGCTGGTCATGACTTTCTTTTAGGAGATTTAGTTAGCGATCAAAATGACTATATCGGAAAGAAATTAACTGAGGCATGGACAAGAGATATTTATGAAAAAAGTCAAAAAAACCTTGAGGAATCTAGAAGAGATTTTGAGTTATATGGTATTGGCACAGATAGAGCACAGCATTGGTTAGATATACATTCTTATACTATTAAGGATTCATACGATTCAGATGGAGACCCAGCCAGTTTCTCGGATGTAAAACAAGAGTATATAAAAATCCTTTCAAATCCAAAACTTATAACTAATGATGCCTCAAGAGAGGAGTTCTTAAACTTAAAGACACTCCCTAATACTAGAGATGGAAAAATAACTAGGCAGTCTATGGCGATAGGAGATCTATTAACTCCTTCTGAGAAACAAGCTGCAGCTGAGGCATGGGAAGATGAGAAAGATAAAGAGCGTAAACGTGATGAAGCTAGAGAAAAAGCACGTCAAAACGAACTCTTACAAACAGGAAAGAAAGCACTCCTAGAAGAATGGGATGGTTCTCAAAAGCAAAAGAGATATATCTTTAATCAGTTAAGACAGAACCATGTATCTGAGAACACTCTGAAAGAGTTAGAAAGATATACCCTTCATAGTGATAAAAATACAGATATACAATCAGCTCGTGATACAGCTGATGCATTAATAGAAAATGGTCAATTCTTTGAAGCTAACTTTAATGAGCTACCACCAGTTCTAAGACAAGATCCTAAATACAAGCAAGCCTATACAACGATGGAGAAGCTTGTTGAGGAAACAGGTTGGGATGAAAGCACAGTTAAAGGAGCTGTTAAAGGTTTAATTGTCAATGATATTTTAAGACTACAAGGTGTCGGCATTGACCCTACATATAACCAAACAGTTGAGTTAGCACTTTCTGAGGCTAAGAATGACTTCTATAAAGCTTTTAAAGATCATCACATAGGTCAAGGTAAACCAGCTGGTCAAGCTAAAACTGATGCGTGGGCTGAAGTAACTAAAGACATTCAGTCTGGTCAAGGTAAATGGAGACTTGGTGGAACTGAGTATGAAGGATCAGATAGAAATATAGGTACTAATCATTTCCCTTATTTCCATGGAGCATCAGAAGACTATAATGTTGCTTACCCACTAGAACATACAAAAGATTTAATCAAGAAACAGGGTGCAACAGTTTTACAAACCAATCAAGTTATAAGTAAAGCAGACCTAAAAGAGCAAATAGCTAATGTCAACAAAGGTGGTGCATGGGAAATATCTCAAGATGTACAAGATCTTTCTGACGCATCAGGACTTGGTGTAAGTGAAATCTTAAATAAACAACTTGATCTAGCTGGTCTAAAGGATCAAGTAAAGATCAAGCCATCAATCAAAGAGACAACGATGGAGAAGGTGAAGAAAGCAAAAGGTAATTCAAACCTAGTTAACTTCACTAAGAACCTACGTAGTCTTGATGATGCTGCAAAAGCTCGTATAGCAACAGTAGAACCACGTCTTCAAACAGCAATGTCTGGTACTACAAGATTCAATGGTGCTACTCATAACATGGGTACAGGTGAAAGTCTTTATATCATCCCTGAACAGCTAATGAGAACACCTAAAGGAGCACAAATATTCCAACAGTATATGTCTACAGGTAGACCTCGCAATGGAGCGAGAGTTGTAAGCCGTAGACCTGTTAAAGGTGGTGGCTTTAAAACTATTGTCAAGCTACCAGAACAAGAACCACAGTATCTATTCCTATTTGACGGAGGCAATTAATGGAAGATGAAACAAAGAAGACTCTTCCTGAGCAACCTGAAATAAAGGAAGAGCCAATAGAAGAGACACCTCTGATGAAGTCTGATCCTTCTCTAACTAATCAAGTAGAAGGAGCTAGAAAGTTCTTTAGAGGTGCAATGAGAGGTATCTCAGATCCATGGGGAGCAATAACTAACCAAGATTGGGAGAGACCTAGCCAAGAGTTAACAGGAGGTTCCTGGCAAGATCAAGCTGAAGGTCAAATGTCAGCACTACTTGGAACCTACCCTGATGCGATCATGGATATGGTCGGAACATTTGGAGGTGAATGGGGAGCTACAGCTGATAACTTCTATGACGATGTAACTCGCATGGAAAACCCAAACATTCAGAAAGCTAGAGGTATTGCTTCAATCCTTTATCCAACTCTAGGTGGTGCTTCAGTTATCAATGGTATGTCTCGTAACATGCCACGTGCTCAGAGAATAGCCACTCAATTGGGTGCTAATGGATTACTAGATGGAACCCTAAACTATGCACATGATGTCAACGAGGGAGAAGAGAACACAGCTCAATACTTAGCTGAAGCTTTCCCAGGTTGGTGGGGTCAGGAGGGTCGCATACCTATTCCTAAATGGATGAAAACCTACAATGGTATGACTCCAGAACAAAGAAGGATATATCATTTCTGGGAGAACTCTGCTCTTAGTGGGATAGCTGATTCACTTGCATTTGCAGTTGAATACAGAAAGCCTGTTATGAGTTGGTTTAAACCTCTTGGTGATAAGGCTGCATTCTGGAAGAGATCTCAAATAGTAGAGAGTATTGATAAAGATACAGCTAATGCTGTCTCAGGTCTCCAAGATCAAATACTTGCAGCTGAGATGAAGAAAGCTGAGATCAACCAAGCACTTGCTACTAAACGAGGAAAGGCTGAAGCTAGAGAGCTTAATAAACAACTTAAGAATGTTGACCAAGCTATCATCAACGCTAAAGCTGGTGAGACAAAGCTACTTGATGAATACACCAGTAATGGATTCTCAAGTGTTACTGAAAGTCCACTAGAAGCAAGCCTTGATGCAAAGGCAACATCTCGTGAGATACAAGCTGAGGAGGCTGCATTTGACAAGCTAGACGCAGGGGTACAAGGCTATGACGCTGATATAACTCCAGGTTTATCTAACGATGCTAACCGTGTGAAGCCAGCAATGACTCCAGGTAATGTTGCAGAGAACATGATTGATGTTACCTCTAACAAACTTGGTGCAACTAAGGGAGATAACGTCTCTATCGTTACTGACAATATGTACTCCAAAGGTTTCCGACTAGCTAAGGGAAACTCAAGAGATGCTGTTGAAGGCTTTGCTAAACAATCTGAATCTATGAGTGATTGGGAAGCCATCAAGAATGGATTCCGATATACCAGAGAGGTAATGGATGATGCTGCATGGAATGTCTATAACGACATCATATCTGGTGTAGATGTACAAGCAGTTAAGAAACTATTTGCAGTCAATGAAGACTTCGTAAGGAAGTTAGCTGGTGAGACAAGACAACGTGCTCTTATCGAACCTATACAGCAAGTAGAGACTGATGCAAGAGCACAGTTCTATGCAATGCAAACTCTTATCGACAGATTCATAGGTAAAGAAGTAACACTAGCCTCAGCTAGGACTATGGATACGTTAGGTAGAGAGATTGCTACAACAGCTGAAGGTGTTAACTACCTCGGTAAAGAGGCAGTTGACGAGAATAAAGCTATGGAGATTGTTCTCGATAAGCTTGAGTTCTTGATGACTGAGTACGGAATTAATAAGTACATCTCAGGTTGGATGCTGAGGAATAAGAATGTATGGGATGACGCTGTTAAACGAGGAGAAGATCTCTCACAGCTACCAATAAGAATTAATGATGAGTTCACTAAAGCTTTAGATGGTAAACACAAAGCAGCAATGAACTACAGGAATGTTCTTAAAGAAGCTATGGATGAAGATCCTGATCTAGCTCGTGGTTTTATTGAAGCATTCTCATTAACGGATGGTGACGTAGATAGTATTGCCAAGATGCATGATTGGGCTTGGAAACAGATACGTCCAATGGGAGCCATACATAGTAAGGCAACCAAAGGAAGAATGAATCTTCTAGCTAGAGGTCTAAAGACTATTAGGTTTAATAACGTGTTGTCAGGTAAGGCAACTCTTAATGCTGCTAAAGGTAGTATTACTTCCATAGTTGGTAAAACACTAAGAGCACATATTGCTGGAGGTATGAAGAGATTTGGTGGTGATGAAGGTGCAGCCATAGAGAAAGCTTCTTACTTATATGGTGCAATCTTTGAAACTAACAAAAGAGCATTAGCTGATGGCTGGAACATGATGAAACGTGTTCACCATGATCCAAAGTCAATGATGCAAGCTTTCAGAAAAGACTATGTAATCAAAGAAGAGAGAACATGGGAAGGTTTAGATGCTATTGCTAAGACTTGGGAGAAGAACGGTGAAACAGGTAAAGCTCATTTTTATAAAGTAGCTAAAGGATTAAATAAGATTGGTCAGAGTAGGTGGTATAGAGCTGCTATGACTGGAATGACAGGCATAGATGCTTATACAAATACTATGATGGCTCACTACTGGGCTAGAGCTAAAGCCTATGAAGAGATAGGTAAGAAGTATGGTTGGCCATTCACTCACATAAAGAAAGGTAAGCCATCACCAGAATTACTTGAGGCAGAAAAGAAGATATATGGAACGATGTTTACTAAGGAGGGTTTACCTCAAGATCAAGCTCTTAAATACTTCAGTGGTGAGGTGAATTTAAACCTAGATAATGATCTTGCCGATGCCGTAACTAAAGCTACTGATGCTGTACCAGCTATACAGGGTATGTTCTTATTTCCAAGAACTGGTCTCAACGATGTCATGAGAAAAACATCATATCTACCACTGCAGAAAATCCCTGGTATGACTAGATATACCAAGATTCTTACAGCTGGAAGTGATAAGGCAAAGATTGCTGAAGCATTAGCAGAACACGGTATTCCTAATATGGATGCCTATCCTGATGCGATGAATTTCTATAAGTATCTAAAAGAAGAATATGAAGCACGTCTAGCTTGGTCTGGAATGCTTGGTTCTACTTTGATGACTATGGCTTTAGGTGGTTATATCATTAATAGAGCAGGTGATGATAAGCATGGTAAACACCAACTTGAAGTAGTAGGTACTGGTAACTTTGATCATCAGAGACGTAGGAAGGAAAGAGATTTTTATAAGATCATGCCTAAGTCAGTTACACTTCCAGGCACTGATGTGGCAATACCTTATCAAGGTATAGAAGGTCTAGATCCAATACTTAGTCTCTATGGAGATATGGCTTATTATTACAATGATCTTTCAGGTCCAGTATTCCAAGATCTCTTTGATAAATCAGTATGGGCTATATCAGCTAACTTCTTAAACGAAACACCTTTAGCTGGTTTAGAACCGTTAGTAGCATTCACTCAAGGTGATAGTTCATGGATTAGTAGATTTGTAGCTAATGAAGCTAGAAGTTTCATACCAATGTCAGGTGCTCTAGGCGTTACTGCTAATGCAATTGATAGTGCATTTAAAGATATACATGGTGATGCTCTCGCTTATGTAAAGAATAGAGTTCCTCTTCTTAAAAATAACCTACCAGATCACATCAGTATCTTTGATGGTAAGCCTGTTAATGACATAGAGAATCCAATACTCAGAGCGTTCAACGCTGGCAGTCCTTCACCAATGAGTGCAAGGAATCCTGATTGGATGGATGAGCTTTATAAGATTGGCTGGATGCCACACGAGATCACTAATACAGATCCAACAGGTTTATATGAACTTAGTGGTGATGAAAGAGCAATTATAAATAAACTAATTGCTGATACTGGATGGGCTAAGAAAGCTAAGAAGTATATAGAGAATCCTCACTTCCAGAAAGAGGTAGCTGAACTAAGAAAGTTACGTCTTACTAACCGTAGCTGGTCTCGTGTAAAGCTAAAAAAAAAAGACTTACCAATATTCCAATACTTAAATGCAGAACTAAGTCAAGCTCAGAAGATAGCTTTTGAACAACTTAAAGTTCAATACCCAGCTATGTGGGAATCAATTAGAGATTCAATCAGAGCTAGACAATTAATGCTTAAAGGTAGACCTGACGAAGCTGCAGCTGTGGCTGATAGAAACGAGAAAGCCTTCAAGAAGATAGACGGGATACTTCAATACGCAAATCCACCGAAGAGATAACGCAACCTTAAAATGGCATGTCAACTGAATACACAACAAACGGTAATGGTTCTCAAACCAATTACTCATTTACATTTCCATATCTAAAAGAGAGCGACATTAAAGCAACTGTCGCTGGGGTAGTAAAAACACAAGGGACTGGCTCTGCTCAGTGGCAGTTCCATAATGCTACTACCGTCAAATTTAATACCGCACCTGCCAACGGCTCAGCTATACGGATATACCGTGAGACAGCTGATACAAACTTAAGTGCTACCTTCTATGCAGGGTCAGCAATTAAGTCACAAGATCTAAATGATAACTTCACCCAAAACCTATATGTAACACAGGAAGTTAGGGATGACTCAGCGTTAGCCCTAACTAACTCTAGAGAACATGATGGAGATGGTACTTATACGACTGCGATAGCTAAGGCTACGAGTGCGGTAGCTACAGCTGGTACAGCATCCACTAATGCTTCAGCTGCTGTGGCAACTGCTAACACCGCTAGTACGAATGCCTCTAACGCTGTAACGACTGCTAACACAGCTAACACAACAGCTGGTAATGCAGTTACTACAGCTAATGGAGCTGTGACAACTGCTAACACAGCTAATGCAACTTCCAACACAGCGAACACAACAGCTGGGAACGCAGTAACAACTGCTAATGGAGCTGTAACGACTGCTAATGGAGCTGTAACGACTGCTAACGCTGCAACTACTACAGCTAACTCAGCCGTTACTACAGCTAACTCAGCCGTTACTACAGCTAACAGTGCTACAACTACAGCCAACACAGCGTCTACAAACGCTTCAGCTGCTGTAACTACTGCTAACTCAGCTTCAGCTACTGCGACAGCTTCAGCTAACACTGTTGCTAACTCAGCA
>Ga0208157_1000960_pt1 | contig 14070 bp, 20 predicted proteins | sample 5_EtaG_FD_184077 | JGI IMG/M metagenome (GOLD analysis project Ga0208157, IMG submission 184077) | Marine viral communities from the Subarctic Pacific Ocean - 5_ETSP_OMZ_AT15132 metaG (SPAdes) (version 2) | ecosystem: Environmental > Aquatic > Marine > Oceanic | place: Pacific Ocean | collected...
GCAATGTATCTGTAATATGCAAGACTATAGTAAATGGCTGCTTGCAACCAATATCTATAATACTCTACAGATTCAGGAAAGTCAATTAGCGGCTTACCTGTAGTCTTTAAATCATTAATAAATAATGTTTTCTTTTCTTTATCAATTACTACGTTATCAAGTATACCTTTAAATCCAAATGCAAACTTACCATTTATAAGCTGGTCAGTCTGTACTGGAACTTCATTATATACCTCTAAATCAGATTCATCAAGTTGTAGTAGTGCCGTTATAGACTCATTCTCTTTTATAGATTCTACACACTCTTTACAATATCTAAGTGTATCTGTATCTACTAAGGTTTTGCCTTGACTTGATTTCAGAAATTCAAAATAGCTAATGTTATCAGCTGTTAAGATTTTCTTTACTCTTGCCTCATCAGTCTTAAGCTTTTGATGCAAGTTTATTTTCTCTAAGAGATCTACTATTGTAGCCTCATATGTGTCCAAAGTTAATGAATTATCGGAACCTTCCAAATATAATTTGAAAATTTCATCAACTATCAACCTGTTGTTACCGCTTGGAAGCTTACCTGGCACAGTTATAAACTCACTATTAAAGTCTTCAGGATTTAAAAGAAGGCAGTGTATGACCTTCCCCTTTACAAGGTGAGGGTCAACACTTTCTTCCTTTTGTTTAAGCACGTAATCTTTAAAAAACATACTTGGTGAAAACAATAGCTTGTTTATGCTGCTATAACTAAAGTAAAACTTCTCATTATAAAACGCATTTAGTTCATCAGAACCAATCAAACTCTTCTTCATTCTTTACTTCTTCTTTTTCTGCTATTAATACTTCTTCTGTAGCTTCTTCTTCTGTTTCTACTTCTTCTTCTTCAGTTTCAGGATCTGCTAGATGTGCTGAAAATTCTTGCACGGCTTCAGAAACTTCAACTTTATCTACAGTATCTTCAACAACCTCTTCTTCTTCAACTGCAGGCACTGTACTTTCATCTATAAAGTTTGCAGTTTTATGGACCCATTGATAATTTAACCGCGGCTGAAACTCTGGATTTATACCATAAGAAGTTGGTTGAATATAGCCAGAATAACCATTATTACTAAAGTATTCTTTCCTATCTTCCATAATAAATTCAAGAGCATACTGATCTAATTTATCAAAAGATAATAAACTTGCAATAACATCATCAATATGACCACTACTATAATTACCTTTACCAAGATAGTTCTTTAATGACTTAAAGTTAACATGATTCTTAGTTCTAGAGCAATCAATCTGACTACTGTGATGAAAAAATAACATTTCAAGGAAGAGAAGACTTTCTAAATAATTAGAGTTAGCCATAATCTCCATAGCCATTACATGGTTATCACTGTCAGAACTCTTGAACATATTTCTTAAGTTTTGATATGTATCCAAATCAATTAAAACAGCATCATCACCATTAACAACTTCAAGCAATGCATTCTGCTCAATGATATTTTTAGTCTGAACCTCCTCATAAATTTCTAAATTATCATCAGTAATAATCCATATATGATTACTATTTCTACGTAATGAATATTCAGATGATTTATATTGATCTATAGTAAGATTTAGTTTTTCAAGAATCTTTTTATGTAACTCTCCATTAGAATTATTTTGAGGATTGCATAAGTTAGCAGTATGCCAATCAACACCCACATACTCTAATTCTTCCAAATCAAAACCTTTCATTAAGTCATCTATTTGATTAGAATAATATTTATCAAAATCATGAGATACTTCTTTAAGAGCTTCTACGGTAGCAAGAAATACTTTTGGGTGAATAAGATGCATCCAATCACTTTTAAACAGCTTTTCTCCAGCTCTATTACTACCAACAACTACAGTTGCTGCACTTAAGTCAGTAGTAGTTCTTATCTTATATTTTACAGATAAATCTTTAAGTTTTACTCTTGGGACGGTACATCCTTTCATAAAATAAATCTTATCTTTCATTTGCGGTGTCCACTTACTAGCATTAAATTTTAAATTATGGAATTTACTGCTGTGGTGTTTATTATTATTAATTATATTTTTTATACCTGCATTATTACATGATACATCTTCTATAATTATTTTGCCGTACTCATCTTTTGTAATACTAGCATTTATGTCAACATATGGTATTTTTTCTATACTCATTTTTTTTAATTTTAAAAGAGGGGCTTTTACACCCCTCAGTTTGTGATAAATAAAAACTATTTTACAGTCATTGCGACTACTTTTTGATTTAACATCAGTTTTGAGAATTTGGCTTTATGACCATTAAGAATCTCCTTAACCATGTAATATCTCAAGTCATCAGTAAATGAATCACAGTCAGTAACCAGGGAGATAATTCTATCAATCATCTTTTGTGGTACTGAACCTTTGTTAGCTGTCATTAATGAAAAGTTGATAATTCTAGTAGAAATAATACTAGATATATCAGCCCTAAAGTCATCATCTTTACCGATACAGCTAGTCAAAGAGCCTTTGACGTAGTTCCAGTCATCATTTGTAAGAATCTGTTCAGGGCTAATAATCTTATCTAATTTATTATTAATGAACATAGCAAATAATGCAGAAGGTTCTGCACCAATTGACCCATCACCAATCATATTGATTAGCGGCAACTCATCCTCAAACTTATCAATAGAACTAATAGAGTTAAAGAATGTAGTAATACTTCTTGGATTAACTTTCTGAGTTACTGTTTCAGGATTCATCAATAAGAAGTTAATACATCTACCATCAATATTAACATTCTCTGCCCAACGAGCCCATACATTAGAATCAAACTTTACTTCTGTAGAAATAAATCTAGTTCTTTGAGCATCATCAAGACTAGTAACTTGATACTCACCATTGTCTGGATTAGTAGTCAGGATAACATGCCAGTTCTTAGGAAGAGACCAAGAAATATATTCTTGTCTGTCAATTAACTCCATAGTAGCTTGCATAAATCTGTGATCAGCACGAGTGTAATCATCAAGAACCAAGAAACCACCTTCAGATTTACCCTGAATCCACTCAGGAGCAGCATGAGACATTCTTTTATCTACAACCTTGTAACCCTTCTTCATTGCAGCATCCATCTGACTTTCATTAATCCAAGTACTTTGGCCATCTTTGTTAGCAATTTTGAATTCTTTTACAGGAAACCCAACTAGGTCACCCAATTCTTCTATCTGAGATAGATTAATCTTTACAACTTCCATATCCAACTCTTTACCAAGTTGGACAATAGCGGATGTTTTACCAAGGCCCGCATCACCTTCAATATTTACAGCAACAGGTACTTTACCTTCATTTTGAATATGCTGATTATTTTTCACCATGTGTTTTAAAAAGTCTTTCAACTCATCAACGTTTAATTGTGTGCTTTCACTCATTTTTTTTAATTTTTAAAGTTCTAATCTAATTTGTTTTCCTGGTAAGCTATCATTAAAATCAGATCTCTCTGACAATACCCATAGGACTGGTTTCCTGGGTTTCATATCTGTCCAAGCCTCTCCATCTGTAAAATAGATTAAGCTTGTAAACTGTCTGTTTTGTTCAAAATGTTCTAGAACAGGTTCAAAATAAGTACCTCCTCTACCTGATACCTCTAGTTCAAACTTTCCATCATACCTCTTGATAGATTGGATTTGGGTATCGCATTGTACAATTGTAATATCAACACCTGCTTTATACAAGTGATGTATTTCATTCATAAACTCTTTCAATTCATCATCACAAACAGAGCCTGAAGTATCAATACCAACAAGCATGTTTTGTCTCATCTTTATCTTAAGGCCAGGATTATCAGAGTACCTTTTGTTCTCTTTTCTTCTTAGCTTTCTAGTAAAGATCTTTGTAGATATACCCGTGAAGCGCTTAATATACTGCTTCCAATTAAATTTAGGTGGTATAACTTCATCAAGCTTAATAAGGCCTGATATCTCACCTGGTACGTACCCTCTCTTTTTAATTGTTTGCTCCTTAGCTTCAGTAAGAACTCTTTGAAGTTGTTTTTCAATAAGTTTTTTCTCTGCATCAGGCATGTCTTCAAATTCTTCCCACTCATGATTAGGAATGTCAACCTCTTTATCCCCATCTCTACCACTAGCTGGTCCAATTGTAACTTGACCTTGACCTTGCCCCATACCATCAAGAAGCTTATCCATATTATCATCTCCACAGGATCCATTATTCTCTTTATCCTTTTGAGCTTGCTTAAGCTTATCATAATAATATCTAGAACCAGCTTTTTTATCTAAATCAAGATCAGCATAATCATTTATATCTATACCACCTTCAGGTAACCAGTGTCCATCTATATATTGATTGATCTCCATGTCCATTGCAATGTTGGCCATCTTCTTATCACTAAACATAGTAAAGGTTGTAAGATGTTGAAATGCAATGTGCAGTAATTCATGCTTCAGTAGTCCTAGTTTGTGATCTTCTGACAGATCAGTCCAGAACTTCTCATTGATCATCAATTGAAAGTTGATGCCATTTTTACATACACCTGCAGTTGGAAGTTGATCACTCCAACTCTTGTGTAACATTAATAAAAAGAAACCATAATAGGGTTCCTTTAACATCAAGTCTTTTGATGTTTTACTCAGTGAATCTTGTCTATTCATTGTATTATATTTACTTGGATTTCTTTGTATTTAAAATCAAGAGCATTAAATATTCTCTTTTTCTCATTGATAATCTCTTCAATCATCAATTCTGCAACCCATGGTTTTTTAATGCGAGCATTTGGTCCTATCATATGACCTAACCATCTTTCCTTATACTTTAAATCTAGCTTATATACAGTAGCTACCCCTTTGGGTCTATGTTTGTTTACTAAGTCACGAAATACTCTTGTAACTCTTGCATCTACAAGCGCCCAATCCTCAAGATGAGGTTTGCCATATAACCATAAGAATAATAATTCTTCTTTGTAATTTTCTATTACAGTACTGGGATCTCCCAGATTTACAATTGCTTGCATTGCCATGTAGTGATTGTCTTTATCACTTGATCGCATCATAGTCAGTAAGTTCTTTAAAACTTCTTTATTCATATTTTTCCTTTGTAAAATCTTCCTAATATATTTCCATTCAGATAGTAATCCTTTTCTAAAACTTCATGCTTAAATTGAGCTTTAGTTTCTTGATAGGTCAGCTCTGCTTTACTGAAACAAATCTTAATAATTACTCTATTAATATGTAATCCATCTTTGTAAGCTTGCTTTAGTTCTTTATTGCTACTGAAGTAATTATGATAATCTAACTTAGTAATTATCTCATACTTCTTAGCACGCTTATCTTTTATAGCAGCTAAAGCTTTTTTACCAAACTTCTTTTTTCTTTTACTGTAAAAGTTTTTCTTACCTATGTATGCATACATGTTACCATCTTTTAGCATCTCCATAACATAAACAAACCCTACGGCATTTTTAGGAATCATACTATCTTTAAAAGGAATCAATGAGCTTTTCTTTTTGATTCTCCAATCATACATGTCTGCTTTTATTTTACTCTTTAAATTTTTCATATCAGCTTCTTTAATAGAGGTAATAAAACTTCTCTGGTTTTAGTAAGACCGTGTACCTTAATTGAGTCAGATAAATCTTTTTCCATATCTAAGATTACATAGTTAAAATCATACTTTTCTTTATATCTTTTCATAGATCGAATACCTGCTTCATCATTATCAAATAAAACAAATATCTTTTCATACTCTGGTATTATATTCTTAAGCATGCTTTCTGGTATCAAAGTATTCTCACTATCAGGCGCAATTGATTCTGCATCATTTAACTTTAACCTGTTAAAGGCCATTAAGTCTTTTAGTGAAGATGTAATTACAAGATACTTTTTATCATATTTTAATTGATCAGATCCTTGGATATAGTTTTTAACCTTAATAAACTTCTTATCAGAAACTTTAGGTTGATAAACTTTGTATAGTGTACCATCATCTTTAAAGTAACCATATATACTAAGACCTTTAATTGTAATTGAACTTTCCTTACCATCATTATCTTCTTTAGTCATTACATAGTACTGTAGCGGGGCCACATTATACTTCTCAAGCAGCCTAGAACCAATATTAAACTTCGTCCAATACTTTTGATCAACAGTAGTCCAATGTCTTATTTCATAATCAGTAACTTTATATCGACTGTATGATTTATACTCTTGTATTGGATTATGATTATTATTTAAAACATATTCATTAAAGTCTTCTATGATTTTCATAGCAGCTTCACCACGAGTTCTTATATTAAAATAAACTTTTACTAATTCTACACTACAGCCACCAATACCAGATGAAAAATCTTTAAAATTATATCTTTGTGCTACAGGGTCAAAAAATATACACATAGATGGAGTTCTTTCTTTTGTATTAAAGACTGATCTAATTTTTACGTCTTGACCATCTAATTTTTCAGAAAGACCTAAGTAGTATTCAAAAGGCCATCCTGCAGGTACATCTTTTAATTCAGAAATTAAATTTTTTGTTGAAATCATAAAATAAGTTTAAACAATAAAGGGGAAACAATGCGATGCCTCCCCCTTATCTTATTAATCAAAAAAATGAAAATTAGTCTAGATTAAAATCTGCGCTGGTTTTCATTGGAATTGACAAATCTTCATCATCTCCAAAAGACTCAACGGGCTTGTTCTCAATCTTTCTTAAATGTTTAGATTCATCATAAGTTTGTACAGTTTCTGCATTTGGTGCATAACCATACTTTTTATTTTGTGCTTTTGCAAACCAACAGTCATATGCTATATAACCTGATTTGTTTTCATACTCTTTACCTGCAAGACAAGTATGTAAATATTTATCTTGATATGGTGCGGTATCATTAAAAGCTTTTACAAAATCTTCAATTGTTTCATGTTGATTATCTTGTTCAGCAAACCAATCACTAATTCCAAGAGCATTAGATAAGTTTTTTAAAAACATTAAAACAGATCTATCTCTTTGAATTTTAATTCCTGATTTTGTTTCTCCATCAGCAAATGCATACTGACTTCCTTTTACTCTACCAATTTGGCCTTCATAACGTCCTTTGCTTTCATCATTTCTATCTCTAAGAAAACCTTCAAAACCTTTAATAGGTTTAGTTTCCATTTCTAGCATTAAATGATATGCACCTTCAATAAATCTGAAATCATCTAGTCTTACACTATTAATCTTTAATTCATGGTTGCCTGGAGCAATTGTCTTAGGCATTCCACTGCCGCTTCCACTGTCTGTGGTTAAATCTGTTGTACTTAAAGCCATTTGATTTTTCTTTTTTGATTGTTAATAATTATTTTTTGTATATTTTATTCCAGTGAGTTTTTATCTCACCTTTTTCATTCATTTCAGAAACTACTATTTCTTCATTTCTTAAGTGGTCAGGTCTTGCACCACATGTTACACCATCATCATTTTTAAAGTTAAGGATGGTTTTATTACCTTTTCTGTACATATAACCTATAGCATCTGCATTAGCGCAGATTAAAGATTTTATTTTACCAGTTAGATCAATATTAGCAGCCATAACCATCTCACCTTTATCATCTACAACCTTGTCTTTAATATGACCAGATAAAATAATATGGGGTGCTAATGTATCAATAAAATCTAAAACTTGAAAAAATGCTTGACGAATATATAAATATCCAGCACCATTTGCAAGAGTTGTTACATTATTACCATCATAATTTTTACCCATTGGTGTTTTCTTGTACATTTTTACAGCTAGTGGCATTACCATTTCTTCTAATGCAGTTACTGTATCTATTGTAACATAATCATAAGGTTTATCTGCTTCTTTTATGGCCTTACCTGCATCTAAAAGCTCTTGTAAGTTTTCAATTTTAACTTTCAATGCTTCAACATACTCGCTGCCATTTTCTAGATCCAATATTAAATTGTTTTCTAAGCCTGCATATGCAGTAGTTTTACCTGTCTTTGGTTTACTGTAGATTATTAATCTTTTAGGATTAACTCTCTCTTTCTTTACCTTTTTTGTTGGAAGTACTATACTCATTTTATTTTCTTTTCTATTTTTTCTAATGCAGTTGCTATTCTATCCAAAGTGTTTAACCAATCTGGAAAGTTTTTTACTTCTTCTTTATCCTCTTTCCAAGGAACATAGTTAGGGTCATCTTCCTCTTTCTTTTTTAATCCTACATCAAGATATTCTTCAGCAAAGTTTGGAAAATCAGCAGGTTTAGTTTCTACTTCTTGTTTAGGAGGATTTTTTAAATAATCTTGATAAGAATTATAAGGTATTTCTTTACCTGATTTCTTATCAATAGCAACAAGCTCTTCAATAGGTACAACATAAACTTCATAATCATTACCAGATTTACTTGTTTTTTGTTCTAAAGGATACTCTTCTGCATAAAAAGGATTATGCTTTAGTTTATATAATGTATGTGTTGGATCTTCTGACACGGCATTAAAATCACTAAGTTCTGTATAAATATCCCTTCCTTGTTTTAATTCATTAGGAAAGAATTGTATCTTGAGTTGTTCTCCTGGAGGAGCCCATGCAGACTTAGCAATAAAATAAGGGTCAGTAATCTTTAACCTCTTAAATGTTGGCAAGTGTGTTGCCATAAGAACCTTTTGATTCTCTTGTCTTGTACTCATATTTGAATTTTATTATTTTGTGTTGGTGTATTCATTTCTACAATTCTTATTGTATCTCTATCTAGTCTAAAGAAACTTATTCTAGTGTCTCCATTTCTACATTTTAAGAAATGAAATACTAAAGTTTCAGGATCAGTTATTTGTATCCTATCTGGACCATAATATCTAATTTTTCTAGCAGCTGGTTTGTTAATACCAAGCACTATATCAGCATGTTGCAATAATGCATCAGCACCAAATAAGTCAGAATCTAAAACATAATTACCATATGTACCTTCCATAGCACGCTTAGGGTCATCAATGTTTCTATTTAATTGACTTAAAATGACAAATGATAGTGGATAACTTCTTTTCATAAAAGTTAACGCTTCACCTAAATTATATAACATTTCAAATCTATCTTTTTCACTTTTAGCTCTTTTAAATAAAGCTGAGTGATCTACTGTTACTAAAAGTTTGGGATACACCTTTTGTCCATCAACTTCTTTTACATTAGTTTTAAAATGATAATCTATACTTGCGCAGAATTCATTAACAGTACACGGTCTATAAATAGAAAAAACTCTATTGTTATTATTTAGTGTACTAGTGTATTGTCTACATTTATTGTAAATCTCTTCTTGTAAAGGTTCATACTTACTATGAAGAACTCCGTAATCTTTTTGAGTTATAGCAGAAAATGCTCTCATACCAAGAGTTTTTTCAGGCATCTCAAATTGAAATTGTAGAACTTGAAAGTCTTGATCTTGATTAAGAGCAATAACCTCTGTAACAAGCTGCTCCATAAACAAAGTTTTACCGACACCAGGTCTAGCGCCAACTACAGTTAAAGTATTCCACTCTAAACCATTTAGTGTAGCATCATTAAACTTTGGCCAAGCAGTTTTAAGACTTTTAATTCTACCATCCATACGCCCTCTCATTTCTAAAAGAGCTTTTTCATAAGCACGTACTTTACTAATAGCCTTTAAAGGCTTTGCACCATTGAATTGTTCCAAATTATACTATTTTTTCTCTGAATATATCTTCTTCATTAGAACTACTTTCATTTAACATGTCGCAGTAGGTAGCTAAATCAGATTCAAAAGATTTGTCTGTATTTTGTTTTCTAACAAAATATTGAGATGTTCTCATAAATTCATAATTTTTAATTTCATATTCTCTAACATAGTTTTTTGTTGCATCTAGTATTGTATTCCAATCATAATCATAAGTATCAAAGAACCATCTAAAACTTGATTCTAAAGTTTTAATATTAGTTCTTGCATACTTACCACTTCCTAGCTTTTTAGAGGGAAATAATTCATTATACTTTTTAATATAAGTATCAAAATTATCTCCCATTAAATCACTTGAAGTTTTCTTCTTACTCTTTCTAAAGTAAGAATTAATTTCTTCTATAAAGATAACACTTTTTCTTGTAAGAGACAAGTCCTCAGTTAACCATTCATCAGCCTTTAACTTGTTGATTTCTAAAGAATCAGAAACTAATTTACTTATAGAAACTTTCTCTTTTATACAATGTAAAACATACAAAGAATTTGGTGTTAGCTTTTCTTTTATAAGCTTATTAAATATTTCATTCATGCTACCAAGTTACTGAAAAATTAGAATTATCTTTTAATATTTTACTAATTTCATTAAATACATTTTTACAATCCCAGTTTTGTCCTTTATTATAAACAGCGCTTGCTGGATGACTTATAAAAAACTTATAATTCATATCATTTACAGTATCACTCCACTCATGAGCTTGTTTACCCATGTAAACAAATATTAATCCTGTATGTGCAAATGTTAAATGGTCAAATAAATAAGCTAAAAAAGGTTTCCATATAGTATAATGTTGCCCTACTTTACCTACAGTAGTTGTAAGTGCTGTATTGAGCATTAACATACCTTGGTTAGCCCACCGTGTAAGATCTGGATCATGTGATTGCCCTACACCATCATATACAGTTCTATTAACTTCATTTAATATAAATTTTAAACTAGGTTGTTGTTCCATTGTATTGCTACAACTGAATGCAACACCATCTGCAACTCCTAATTTTGGATATGGATCTTGTCCTACCATAATTACTTTAAGTTCATCATAAGGACATTCTTCAAATGCTCTAAATAATTGACTAAGCTTAGGTGTAAATCTTTTACTATCTTTTGATAACCTTATTAACTGCATCATTATTTTATCAAAATCACTACTAAATATAAAAGATTTAAGTGGCTGAGCCCAACCAGATGGTTCAAGTTTTTTAAATATTTTTTGTTTAATTTCTTCTATGTCTACGGTTTTTGTCATATTTTGTTTATATTTATAAAAAATTTAATAATGGAGAATAAAAAAGTAAAAGAACTTAAAGATGATGTAATTTTAGATATAAAAGTAAATAAATCTTATTACATGATGGCTAAAGCCGCACTCTTTACATTATTAAACGATGTTTATTCTAAGGAAAAGGGTAAGCCTGAAGAGTTCATACAATCAATACTTAAAAGAAAGTATGAAGAACTTAATGACAAAGAAAGAGCATTTTACACTCTCACTTTATTAATAGGTGAAATTGAAAAGCAAGCTTTAGAAAACGATGCTTTTGAAGAAAAAGAAATTGATGTTGAAAAGCTTAAAGCTAATCTTAAGAAGTCTGAAGAGTCTAATGAAGATTAACATTATAGAACTCACCTATCTCTATACAGGCTTGAATAGCCAAACTTAATTCACTTTTATCACAATCAGCAAAGGATTTGTATTTATTATCTATAAATAATCCTGCTTTATCTTTTACCAGCTTTTTCATATCATCAAAGCTGTAGCCACTCTCCTTGGCTAGTTCACGTATACATTTATGCACTTTAGATATCTGTGCACCACTTCCCTCAGCATCAGAGATAGACATAAAAATGTCTACCTCTTGTCCTTCAGAAAGTTTATCAGTAAATAACTTAAAAGCTACTTTATCCATTTTCTTTGGATACACTAGCTTCCCGTTCTGCATTTTTAATTTTGCTGAAAACATCTATTAATTCTTTTATAACGTTTATATTTCTTACTTTAGGTCCTGATGTATTTTCACCTAATGTAATATTAAGATGTCCTTTTAAATCTACATCACCTATTAACCATATGTCATTTAGAAGCTGTTTACGAAAGTAATAATAATCATAACCATTATCACTCTCTTCATCATAGACCATAACTTTCTCAAAGTCTAGATCCATTAGTTCTTTTTCACTCATCTACTTTTAGTTTTTTATATTGTTTCCACAGATCTATATTTAAGATCTTAGAGTCATAATCACGCATAACTTGTCTATACTTAGATTTTTTTATATCAAACTCTCCAAGTTCTTTTATTCTTAAGTTTCTATAAAACTTAACTACTTGAGAAGCTACAAATAAGTTATCTTTATCTGGAGACTTTATGAGATTAACTAGATTTTCTATACTAAATTTATCCATGTAACCTAAATACATCAGAAGATGTGCCTCAGCTAAAAACATCCAAGGTTTGATAGTTCCTGCTTTAGATGTATTAGCATCATTTAAATACATCATCCACATTATGTTTGAACTTTTAGCTGCAGGATTATCAGTTATTTTATAGTGCTCATTTAATATTTTCTTAGCCAGATTCTTTATTCTTCTTTCCATGATAATACTGTTTCTCTAACATGCTTTCCTAACTCAGCATCATTGGGATACTTCTTCATTAAATGTATTACTAGAGCAGTAATATTAGGCATAGCAATTATTTCATTCTCTACACTATATATATCTGTATTAGTCTTACTATCTACACCTTTTACTTGTCTATGTTTATTTAAATCTTTACTCATCTTTTTTGATTTTGTGTTCTAGTATAATTCTTGCTATATCATAACCTATACTTATTATAATTATTGGCCATAATAGCCAACTAGGTATTATAGCATAAAAGAATAAAAGAATTAATATAATTACTATAATATAAATTATCGGCCTAATCATTTTTTTCAATCTTTATTTTATCCTTAATTTTTTGAAGAAGATCAATATGCTTTTTCCAATCATCCCCATATTGCTCATTATCAATTAAAAATTGAATAACTTCTTGAAGTGTTGTTTTATTTTCAGTTTCTTCTTTTTTTCTTTTTAGTTCTCTAAAATGTTCAAACGTTTCATTATCTATTGCCATATCTTGTTGGTTTTGTTGTTTTATTGTTAATACTCTAATATAAAGATCAACATTGAAATGATCCCAATGTTCTTTCCAATCTGCTATGTTAGTTCCCATTTTCAGCTTCTTTTATTAATATTCTAATACTTGCAATAAGTATTAATTGCTTCTTGATGTCTTTACCATCACGAATTAATATTTCCAAATCTCTCAGTAAATTATATGCTTCATCCATACTCATAAAATTAATAAAAAGGGTAGTATTATACCAGAGCATTTACCTTAACCTAGTTGCTTTCACAAATCTTTTTTCCATAGACGTTTACTTCCATGTTAGTATAATACTGTGTATTCGGCTATATGCCTATTCTATTACCAAATAGGACAAATACACTTTGCCTCCATTTCCCCCGCGGGTTGCTCATCTGTCTCCATGCTTAAACAAGAGAATTCAAACTTATAACTATTATGTTTTTAAGTCCACCTCTACTACACTTCCTAGACCTTAACATAACATTGCCGTTGTGGAGTAACACCCTTAGTACACCCATTAGGAGTCGAACCTAAGACCTACTGCTTAGAAGGCAGTTGCTCTATCCATCTGAGCTATGGGTGCATCAGTTAAAAGATATACCTTATTGTGTCTAAATCAAAGTACTGTGAGTATAGTTCTTTAAACTCCTCAAGTAACCTTGTTTTATGTTTCAAAGGATATCTCATAACACCTGAACTATTTTTTACTTCATAGCTCAGACTCATTAGTTCTCTGGCCTGGTCAGAAGACCGTGCCATTTGATTAGCATGATTGGTTAATGCAATTACCTCACATTTATTTACTCCTGCTATATCTTTTACCATCTTAAACAACTCACTGTAGTCTTCTTTCCATTTCTTGTAGAAAACAAGAGGACTATAGTTAACGTGCACTTCCCACCCCAGGTCCTTAAGTCTATTAATCTCAGGAATTCTTCTTGCAACCTTCTGCATCTTAGGCTCTAACACGTCTGCAAACCTTTGTGGCATGAGACTGACTCTTACCCTTGGTTTTTTGTTGAACTTTTTAACGTCAAGTTTCAACAAACTAGGATACTTAGTTGCCATAGTTGAATTTAAGGTAGGGTGATTATCATATCTTTTAAGATAATCTATCAATGATTCAGGTAAATAACGCTGCATTAGGACTAAATCCGTGTTACATGCAATGTCTACCATGGTATATACTGGATCCTGCTGATCAGGGACCTTGGTAAAACCTCTCTCCCACTCT
>Ga0208157_1000963_pt1 | contig 14055 bp, 11 predicted proteins | sample 5_EtaG_FD_184077 | JGI IMG/M metagenome (GOLD analysis project Ga0208157, IMG submission 184077) | Marine viral communities from the Subarctic Pacific Ocean - 5_ETSP_OMZ_AT15132 metaG (SPAdes) (version 2) | ecosystem: Environmental > Aquatic > Marine > Oceanic | place: Pacific Ocean | collected...
CACCTTTTACAGAAAGCCCGTGAGACTATTATACAGGCTGGTAAAAATGCTGAAGCTAGAATGGGTGAAGGTGGTGCAACATTAATGTCTGGTGTTGACCCCGATCCTCTTATAGCTGGTGCTGGTCGAATGTTAGATAATACTGGTGGTGGTGGTTTTGGTAGGCAACAAGATGAACTAGGTTTTTATTCTAAAGCCCTAGATGAAATAAATAAGATTAGTTTAAACAAAGGGTCCTCACAGCAATGGATGCAAACACTAATAAATGCTGATGTTAAAAAAGATGAAATGTATTGGACAGGGTTAGATGAGTTTTTTAAGCGTAAAGGCAACCAGGTTATCACTAAAGGCGAATTGATTGATTACATGAACGAAAACCAGGTTCAGCTTAAAGAGGTTCGTTTAGGTGTAGATGGTGATATGGGTGAAGGTGGTTCTTTAAATTTTGAAAGCGAAGAAGGTTCTTATGACTATAACATTTATAGAGATGAAGAAATATACAACGAAGGTCAATATATAAGAGATGATTTATTTAGTTATGTTCATAGAACATCTGATGAAAGTTTTGATGGTCCAGTATTTGAAGATATGAAAACAGCAATATTTAAAGAATTTCAGAAAGAAGATTTATTAGCTGTTGGTATTAACCGTGCTTTTACTTCACCCGAAGAAATTTCTAAAATGGTAATTAACCCAACTGACCCGTTACAGCCACAATTTAGTGGAATGGGCTTACCTAAAGAATATACATTTGACGATGTTATTGATAAAATTTTAAGACAAAAATTTAATGCTGATAGTGATTTTGACAAGATGGATGAATGGTTTGTTAATAATAAAAAAGTTATTGAAGAAGAGTATGGTATTCCAGTTGTTATTTTAGATAAAATTAATCCAAGAATATTTAAAGATAGTGGCTATAAAGAAGATGAGATTATTGAAGCTATTGCCACAGACCAAATGAATAATTACGGTGAATTTGTAATGGAAAGTGCTGAAGCTGGTGATGCTACTTATAAAATTATAGGTGGTGGTAGTAGAGAGGAATTTATCATCCAAAGAAATGGTGAATTTTTAGATAGTACTTATGACCTTAATGAAGCAAGGGTTATGGCACAGCAAGACGCATTAGAGCAAGGACATATTCAATACCCAGAAGATATAGAACCTGGATCAGAAACTGTTGGACAATTTGATGGACCAGCACAATTTGCTAGTGAAGGTTGGCGTGAAAGTGGTGGCAGTAATTACCGTGAAATATTATTAACCAGCCCTAATATTAGAGATGCTACTAAAACTAATTTTGAAATATTAGAAAGTAGTGCAAGAACTGGACAACATCACTCTGGATATAAAAATATTATAGCTCATTTAAGGCTGACGGATCGTAAATCAACATTTGCTGATAAAAAGGTTTTATACATAGATGAAATACAAAGTGATTGGAGCCGTAAAGGTACAAAATCTGGATTTAAAAAGAGCGAAGAAGAAATACAGGAAATTATAGAAAAAAGAAAAGAAGCTCAAAAGATTGTAGATGCTGGTCAACAAAAAGTGCAACAAACAGGACAAGATTTATCTGGTAAAGAATTAGATGAAGCTAACCAGGCAATGAATTATTTACAAGAAACAAGTAGATATAACGTACCCCAACCTACCTTCGTAAGTGACCCTGGCTTTGATAAAGGACCATTTGTAGAAGATGTAAATAAATGGACACAGATGACAATGAAGCGTGTACTACGAATGGCTATTGATGAAGGCTATGATGCGATTGCCTGGACACCTGGTAAAGTGCAAACTGAAAGATGGGGCAGTAAAAGTTCCTCGATTGAAGATTTAGAAGTTTATGCATTAGAAGATGTCAATTCTTTACATTTAAGAGCGAATGATCAAGATAAAAATAAAGCAGTTTTTATGATAGGTAATCTTGTGGATGATAAAGGTGATGTTGTAATGAGTGACAAGCTAGTTTCTTTTATGACATTAAGAAAATTATTTGGACAACAAGGTGCTGACAAAATTGTAACAGATTTAAAAGATAAAGTTGATGATGGTACTGTCAGAAGGATGGAATACAAAAATCCAAACATTAGATTTATTTTACAAAGTTTTTACAATTTATATGATGAAATTGTGCCTAATAAATCTAAACCCATTATCAGAAAATTAGACAAGAGTGCCAAAGTTGAGAATATAGAAGTTGAAGGTTTAGGCATGAGAAAAGGCATTGTTATTACAGACAAAATGAAAGAAAGTGTAAAAGGTGGACAGCCGTTATTTAGTGTAGCTGGTCCTATGGTAGCTGGTGCTGGTGGTGCTGGAGCTATGATGGCAAATCAAGAAGGAGCATCAGATGGCAATACAAACTGATTTAGATAAACTATCTGATGGCATTACAACATCGGCTGACACTATTCCTGTAGAGACAGTATTAAATCCTGGCGAAGATTTATTAAAAGAAACAATTACCCAGGAAGAAGAAAATATTGATGTCGTGCCTAAGAATGACGGTATTCAACTTGCTAGTGCTGGTCCAATCAAAAAAGTAATAGAAGCCACAGACGAAGCTTTGAAGCGTGTTTACGGCAATGTACAACAAAAAGATTTAGTTGTTGATGTTGGAGACAGTTTAATTATAAGACCAGCCGAAGAAATAGATTTATCAGATTTAAATAAAACATTATTTGAAGGCGATAAAAAAGCACCTGGCGTAAATTTTTATGATTTAGGAAAAAAATTAACAACTGATGAAAGTATGAGAATACTGTTTGGTTTTGAACAGTACGATCAAAATTTATCTAGTTTTTTAGAAAACATTAAAAAAGCAAATCAACCTTTATTTGATGCTATGAAGCGAGATAAGATTTCTGTTGAAGTTTTAAAAAGCATGGCAGAAAAAAATGGCGTTGATAGCATGGTTTTAAAAATGCTTACTCGTAAACCTGGAGAAGTATTACCAGCCGAAGATGTTACAGCTTCTATTTTAGCTCTTAAAAATTTTGGTGATATTGCAGACCGTCATGTTCAAAAAGCATTAGAAACTGGTGATAAAACAGATAAATTAATTGCTGGTAGATATATTTCTATATTGTCTCAATTATCAGCATCTTTATCTGGAAACGTATCTGAATATGCCAGAGGTATGGCAACTGTTAGATGGGCCAGTAAATTACAACAAGGTGGATCTATTCAAGACTATGCTGAAGAATTACAAGATATTGTTAATAGGGCTGAAGGCACAGAGGATATAGATTATTTACTTAATTTTTATATGAGCATTCCTAAAAAACAAAGACTTGAATTTGCTGAAAAAAGTATGGGTGCTAAAACTGTAGATGCACTAATGGAAATTTATATTAATGCATTGCTATCATCCCCAGTAACACATTTAGTTAATATGTCGGGTAATACAATATTCCAAGGTTTAAAATTATTTGAAAACCTACCAGCATCAATTAGTGGTGCTGTAAGAACAAATGTATTTGGACAGGACCCAAAAGACAGGGTGTTTTTACAAGAAGGGTTTTATAAAGCTCATGGTTTAATGATGGGTTTTAAAGATGCTTTATTGTTGTCTGGCCGTACATTTGTAAAAGAAGAGCCTGGTAGTGCTAGTACAAAGATTGAATTGCCAAATAACAAAGCTATAGGCAATACGGGTGACGTAGTAGAAATAATGAAAAATCTTAAAGAAGGTCATATCCTACCATCTGTAATAGATATGTTGGGTGTTTATAACCGTATGTCATCTAGGTTTCTTATATCAGAAGATGAATTTTTTAGAGTTATGGCTGGTAAGTCTGCTGTCTATGGTGAAGCTATAAGAAGGTCTTTTGAAGTTTATTACGATATATTAAAGATAACGGGAGATGTAAAAGAAGCCAAATTAAAATCTGGTGCAGAATATGCTAATGCTGTCAAAAATCCTAATACAGAAGTTATAGAAAATTATTCTAAAGAGCTTACATTTACTGGTGATTTAGATGGTATATTAGCCAGGGGTCAATCTATAACCAGCCACCCTTTTATGAAAATATTTGTACCGTTTTACAAAACACCAGTTAATATTTTTACTGAAGTGTTTGACCGTACCCTTCCCTTCAATGTTTACAAAAAATTAAAAACAGGAACTGGTAGGGAAAAAGACGAAGCTATAGCTAAATTTGTTACTGGCTGGGGTACTGGTTTGGCTTTCTATACATTTGCATCTGGCGATTACAATGATGACTTTTATTGCTCTGGTTCTGGCCCAGATAATCCTAATGCTAAAAAAGCCTGGCTAAGAACAGGACAACAGCCTTATTCATGTACAGTAAGAATGGATGACGGCACACAAAGGTCATTTACTTTTTCCAGGTTTGATCCTGTATCTCCTATATTAGCAATGGCATCTGATTTAAATTACTACATACAGCATGAAGAGGACCAGGAAACTATACAGTTGTTAGTTAAGACTTTTACAATGGCTATGACAGATTATATGCAACAGCATCCTATGCTACAAACTGTAGGAGAAATGTCTGAAATACTAGGACCACAAAGTTTTGCTACTTCAAGCTCTAGTGCTTATGATCGTATTGTAGAATTGATTGGTGAAAAGGTTACAAGTGTCGGAACATCAGTATTACCTATGAACCCAGTTATACCATCAAGCTCTAGTTTTTCTGCCTGGTTAGAAAGACAAGATGATACTACAGTTTCTAATACAATGCTTCCATCTGGTCGAGCAGAGGATTTATTTGGAAATGATATTGGTTATTACACGGAACTTAGTCCAGCCGTTAGAGGATTTTATAAAGCCTTACAAAAAGCTAAATCCCGTAATCCATTGTGGAATAGTGAATTGCCACCAGCGTTAAATTTATGGGGTGAAACTAGACAACAATCATCTGGTGCTATCTGGGAATACTATAGTCCTATAAGAATAAAAGATAAAAAATACAGTCCTGTAGACGATGAACTTGTTAGATTAGGTAATAGTGGTGCTGGTGGTATTCCTATGCCTGGGAAGAAAATGTCTGGTATATTATTAAATGCTACAGAATATAATGATTACATATACTTAATGAATGAAGTTGATAGTAAAGGTCGTTTACCTGGAGACACAGGATATAAAGATAATGAGATGTTAAAAGATGCTCTTATGGATTTGATAGAAACCGATATTTATTTAGATGCTTTAACACCAGAGGACCAGATGGATTTAATAAGAGATATAACATCAAACAGAAAAAGAAGTGCTAGAAAACATTTAATATCACAGCATGATAGATTAGGTTTTTATTTTGAGGATACTCAATAATGGTAGAATTATTTTTAAATTTGTTGTACAAATACTATAAGTAGGGATTAGATATGACAAGCGTTGATGTAAATGATGTACTAAAAAGAACTCAATCGACAGCCAATGGATCGACTACGGATTTTAGTTTTTCATTCCAGGTCAACGCCACGAGTGAGATTAAAGTATATGAAGATAGCACTCTTAAAACTGAAGGTACTCATTATGACATTGTAGATAGTTCTGCTAGTGCTGGTCTTAATGCAAACGGTACAGGCGTTGTAAAATTTAAAACCTCCCCTACTGACTATACACCAGCCAATAACAAAGTAATTACGATACTATCAGTTATGAGTTTATCCAGGTCATCTGTCTATTCATCTGGTGGTAATATAACGGCTGGATCATTAGAAACAGATTTTGACCGTCTTCATCGCATTGCTGGAGATTTTAAAGAAGTTAAAAGCCGTACAGTTATAGCACCAGAATATTCTGCTACCAACGTAGATATGACGTTACCTTCTAAGGCTAGTAGATTGGGTAAGATATTAGGTTTTAATGCATCTACTGGCAATCCAGAAATGTTTACTTATTTAACGAATGAGAACACAACAGCATTAGATGGATTAACGGCTGGTACTGTAACTGCAAGTAAATATGTTCTTGTTGATGCTAATAAGGATATTGGAACATTTAGAAATATTACTTTATCAGGTGAACTTGATGCTGCCACATTAGATATTTCAGGTGATGCAGATATAAATGGTACACTTGAAGCTGATGCGATAACAGTAGATGGAACAGCACTTAATGAATATATCGCTGACACTGTAGGTGCTATGGTGGGGTCCAACACAGAAACTGGAGTAACAGTTACTTATGAAGATGGTGATAATACTTTAGACTTTGTTCTTGGAACTACTCATACAACAATTACATCATTAACAAATGCAAGTTTAGTAATAGGTCGTGATGCTGACAATGATATAGATTTTGCTACTAATAATACAATTCTGTTTAGAGCAGAAGGAGCAGATCAGATTAAGTTAGTGGATGGTGCTTTAGCACCAGTTACTGACAATGATGTTGATTTGGGAACATCCAGCTTACAATTTAAAGATGCTTATATACATGGAACATTAGAAGCTGATGCCATAACAATAGGTGGAACTACATTATCAGAAACGATTGCCGATACTGTTGGTGCAATGGTTAGTTCTAATACTGAAACTGGTATTACTGTAACCTATGAAGATGGTGATAACACCTTGGATTTTGTTATAGGTAGTGGTTCGATTGCAACTTCAATGTTAGCTAGTGATGCTGTAACGGGAGCAAAGATTGCTGACGATAGTATTGATTCAGAACACTTTGTAGATGGTTCTATAGACACGGCTCATATAGCAACTGGAGCAATTACAGCCGATAAGATTGCAGATGGAACTGTAGTTGCTGCTGAAATAGCTGACAATGCAGTTACTACAGCAAAGATAAATGCTGATGCTGTTACTAATGCTAAGATTGCTGATAACGCTATTGATAGTGAACACTACACAGACGGCTCGATTGACACGGCTCACATTGCAAATGACCAAATAACAAATGCTTTAATGGCAGATGATGCGATTGACTCTGCTCAAATTGCAGATGGTGCAATAGACACAGTACATATTGCAGATTTACAAGTTACTACAGCTAAGATAGCCAATGATGCTATAACCGAATCTAAGATTGCTGATGATGCCGTTGAGAGTGAACATTTAAATAACAATGTAATATCTGGTCAAACAGAAATTACTTCTGGTTTAGATGATGCAGATGAGTTGCTTTATTCTGATGGTGGTTCAATTAAAAAAGTTGGGATGGATACTCTCAAAACTTATTTTTCTCCTGTTGCAGGAAGTAGTTCTATTGTTACAACTGGTGCGTTAGATGGTGGTAGTATTACCAGTGGATTTGGTAATATTGATAACGGCTCTTCATCTATAACAACAACAGGAACAGTTACCTACGGCAGTCTTAGTGACGGGTCAATAACGATTACTGAGTTTGTTGACGAAGATAATATGGCAAGTGACAGTGCCACAAAAATTCCTACTCAACAATCTGTTAAGGCTTACGTTGATGCTCAAAAAGCTGATATGCAGTTTGTTTTAGAAGATGGTGATGGCACAGAAGTACAGATTACAAAAGACAAAGAAGTTAAATTTGTAGAAGGTGGTGGTTTAGATATAAACTGGACAGACACCTCTACTGGTTCAGATGGCGATCCGTATGATTTAACATTTACAATCAATGCAGCTCAAACTGGTATTACATCTCTACTCGCTACAGATATAAAAATTGGTGAAGATGATCAAACTAAAATAGATTTTGAAACTGCTAATCAAATTAATTTTTATGCAGATAATACCAAACGAGTAACGATTGATTCAACTGGTTTAACTGTTAACTCTGGCAGTTTAGAAACAGCAACCATTGATTATACTGATGGTGATTTAGCTATGACTATAGCTGATGGTGGTGCAGTAACATTTGCACAAGTTCCAGTTTTCCCAAATGACACGATTGAAACAAACGATATTCAGGACAATGCTGTAACATTAGCAAAGATGGCTGGATTAGCTAGAGGTAAATTAATTACTGGAGATAGTAGTGGTGACCCAACAGCATTAGCGATTGGAACCAATGGTCAGTATTTAAAATCAGATGGCAATGATTTAGTCTGGGGTTCGGCTACTATATCGGGATTGGCTTGTGATGATTTAACTGTGGGTGATAGTGCCGTTACTCTTTCTACATCATCTGGCAATATTACGATTGATGCTCAAGCAAGTGATTCAGATATAATTTTCAAAGGCACTGATGGTGGTGCTGATACAACTTTCTTAACTCTTGATGGTAGTGAAGGTGGTACAGCAACTTTTAATTCGGGTATTAATACAAGTGGCGATGTTACCGTAACATCTACAGATTCTGGTAGTGGTGGTGATCCGAAGTTATACTTACACAGAAATTCTGCATCACCAGCGGATTGGGATTATTTAGGTGCAACTGTTTTTCGTGGAGAAAATAGTGCTAGTGAAGTTATAGATTATGTTCAAATTTATGGAAGAATTGAAGATGCGAGTGATGGCACAGAAGATGCTCGTGCAGAAATCTTTCAAATGGTTAACGGATCATCAACACACACTTATGCTTTTGCACCAGATATGTTACAGCTAATAAACGAACAGTCTGTGCAATGGTACAAACATGGTGGCACTAATTATGATGTAACTTTAGTACCAGCGACACCTTCAGCCGATAGAACAATCACATTACCAAATGCTACTGGAACTGCAGTTGTTGAAACTTCAACTGGTGTTGTTTTTAATGAAGATAGTGCCGATAAAGACTTTAGAGTTGAGAGTAATAATAGGACACACGCTTTATTTGTTGATGGTGCTAGTGGTAATATTGGCATAGATGCAACCCCAGAAAGTTATCATACAAATTGGACAGCTATTGATTTTGGTGACCAAGGTGGTCTAGCACATTATGATGGTGGTGCTACATCATTATCAACTAACTTATATCACGATGGTGCTTGGAAAGCTAAAGAAACTGGTACAAGTTCACGATATGAAATAGGTGCTGGAGGAACGCATAATTGGTATTCTGGTGCGAGTGCTAGTGCAGATGCAGCAGTTACATTAACAAACACATTATCTATAAATGCAGATGGTACTGCTATTTTCACAATGGCCTCGTCAGAAGGTGGAACTCAGACTGCCATTTGGGGTAATTCAACGAGTTCGTATATTCAAGGTGTAAGTGGTGAATTGTATGCAAGAGATAGTGCTGGTAACAATAATTTAATATCACCACATAACTTTGAATATATACCAGATGGTGCAAGTGAAACCCATGCATGGGCATTCTTAAATAAAAAAACAGCAAGTAATATAAAAACCGAAAAGGATGCAGATGGAAAAGATGTTAAAGTAGTAGATACCACTGAAGCAAAAGACTTTACTTATGTAAATGTAGATATGATGAAGGTTGTTCGTGAAGTAGAAAAACTTACTGGAACAAAGTTAGTTTATACTGGCAATCAAGATGGTGATGATGGCTCTACAGTTAAAGATGACATTATTGCTAGTTTAATAAAACGTATTGAAGCACTAGAGGCTGGATAAACTATAACTTTAATGTACACAACCTAGAGGTAACGTATGCCACATATATATGATTTAAATCCCCACTTAGCTCCAAAGGGCTGGGGTAAAAAGAAACAGGAACCCAAGAAAGAGGAGCCTAAAAAAGAACAGCCTAAGAAGAAGGACAAGCCTAAGAAGAAGAAATGAAACCGACTTTGTATGAATTAGATAAACGGCTTACGTCTTTTGAAACTGTCTCTGATGAGAGATGGAAAGAAACCATATTGAGAATTAAAAGGCTAGAGGGGGTACTAATCGGCACGGCTGGAACAACAATATTGTTGTTAGTTGGTGTGCTAATGAGGGGGTCGTAATGGACCCTGTTTCGGCATTTGCTATCGCCAGTTCGGCATATAAAATAATCTGCAAAGGTTTTGAAACAGGGCGATCGATAGAGGGTATGTATGGTGACCTGGGACGATGGATGGGAGCTATATCAGATGTTAAACACGCTCACTCTATGGCTCAAAAGCCAAGTATTTTTAAGAAGGTTTTTAATGGATCATCAATAGAGAAAGAAGCGTTAGATGCATTTGCTTTTAAGAAGAAAGCTGAAGAGATGGAAGACCAACTTCGCAGCCATGTAAATCTAGTTTATGGACCTAATTCTTGGTCGGAGATACTGAAGCTACAAGCCAAAATTCGTAAGGAAAGGCAACAACAAATATATGAAGTACAGGAGTTTAAAAGAAAAGTTTTTAACATAGTTGGTATCGTACTTTTATGCACAATTATAGGTGGTGTTGTTATGTGGATTGGATATTTATTTTACTTAAAAAGGATGGGTAATTTATGACAAAAATGAGTGAAGTAATAGAGCAATGGTCACAAGCCATTGACAGTTTAAAACTTATCCCAAGATCATTAATTCTTCTTTATATGTACCTTACTTATAAAACTGTTTTTTGGTATATGGGTTTGGATTTACCAACTTTTGAACAGAGTACGATGGTATCGGTTTTGACGAGTGCAAACGCTGTTGCAATGGGTCTTTTCATGGGTAAGTCTAGTTGATATGGGCATTGGTAATATTTTTATCGGGTACGGTTCAAGATAGTGTCTACTTCAATGATATGGATACTTGTCTTAGATATGCACAAAAGATCAGAAACCAGAACTGGTCGCAATCCCTTGCTGGAGATAAAATATGGGTCAAGGCTTATTGTATTCCTCAAAAAAGTAAATGACCGATTTAGAAGAAAAGGTACAGCTACTAAGATTGCGAATAAATAAACTAAAGCATGAGTTGAAAGAGATTATGGAACAAAAGACGGTCAAGGAAAAAGCAATATTTGTTTACGATAAAGAAGATCCACATTTTTTAAGGAAGAACAATGACTAAACAATTACAGATAAGCGATAGCTCTAATATCACAATACCATTGAGAAATCTTATAAGCATGATTGCTCTTACTGGGCTATCTGTCTGGCTATATTTCGGATTAACTGAACGACTTACTTTCCTCGAACATCAAATGGAAATGTTAATGATAGAAGTAGAAGAAAATGATAACTGGATTGATACTTGGCAACCACCAGAGTCAGTTAAAGAAAGCATGACAAAAATGAGAGATATAGAAGTTCAATTACAGTTATTAGACCAGAAGGTCACATTGTACACGGAGGATGTGCCTTTAGTTGAATAGTTATGAGGAAGGTTAGCATGAGGGTGTCAGCCTTTCTCACCAAAGTTATGAGGGATGATTGTTTAATTTAAACTTAATAAACTTTATTAAATTATTTAATTGCTAAAATAATCTGCAATCATCTCTCGCCAAACAAAGGAGTAATATATGTTAGGACTAGGAAATATAATAGGGCCTATAGGTTCATTAGCCAGTACTTGGTTACAGGGCCGTGTTGATAAAGCTAAAGCTGAAACGGATATCAAGGTAGCCAAAGCTCAAGCTGAAGCCGAGGTGTATCGTACTTCTGCAACATCGGAAATGCTTAATGAACAGGCACTTACTGCACAAATGGCTGGGTCTTGGAAGGACGAATTTTGGACCCTAATTTTTGGAGCAATATTAGTGGCATCCTTTCTGCCGTGGAGCCAACCTTTTGTTAAGGAAGGGTTTATCTTTCTGGAACAATCCACGCCAAATTGGTTCTCTACTTGTTTATATATTTGTATTGGGAGTTCGTTTGGGTATCGGTTTGGTAAGACAGGACTACAACTAATGAATAATAAAAAATGACTACGTTAGAACTAGACATACTAATTGTGACTTATGTCTTTGGAATTTTATTACTAATTTTTGGGAGTTAACATGAAAGGTAATTTTGAAAGAGCTTTGGCTATAGTGTTAAGACACGAAGGGGGATTTGTAAATCATCCTAATGACCCAGGTGGAATGACCAACAATGGCATAACCAAAAAAGTTTACGATGCCTATATGGAAAAGGTAACGACAGAACAAGAGATGCGAGATATGCCAGAGAACCATGTAGCTGAAATTTATAGGAGGCAGTACTGGGATAGGGTCAATGCAGACAGCCTGGCATCTGGTTTAGATTTATCTGTATTTGATTGGGCTGTTAATAGTGGCTGTGGTCGTGCTGTCAAAGCTTTGCAGAAATGTGTAGGTGTAAAACAAGATGGTGGTTTAGGACCTATAACTTTAAAATCAGTTAATGAACATGATGCAGAAGAACTTATTGAAATGATGTCAGTAGAACGGGAAACTTTTTATAGGAAGCTCAAAACCTTCGAGCATTTTGGTAAAGGATGGCTACGAAGAAACAAAGAAACCCGTAGCCATGCCCTGGCAAACTTAGAGGATTAATCTAATATACGGATAGACCTAGCCCTACCCGTCTGTCTTTCTATAACTTTACGCTCCTCTAACTTAGTCAGCAAACGGTGGATGTTACCCGTTGAACTGCTTTTTTCAATAACTTGCTGACCTTCTATCTGGCCTAAAGATATTTCACGGACACTAGGAAAGATGCCGTACACATTATTAAACCTTTTTATAAAAGCAAATACGTCTTGTTGCCTGGAAGTTAGCCCAAAATTATTCATCTTCTGTAGCTCCTAAAAATTTATTATATTCAATACGCTTATCGTACAGTTCTGTCCTAAGAGCTTCTTCCATGCTTTCTTCGATAACAACCCGATTAATTTTTTCTAGCTGTTTTAGGTTGGTCCGTTTTTCTGCATTAGTGAAGCCGTCATAATCTATACAATTTTTCATCATCTCCAGATATTTAACAACCCAATCCTCAATACGCTCATATTTATCTATTTTGCCATTAGGAAAGTGAAACAAAAAGTCAGATGGTACTTCTTTCTCGATTTGAGGGGTTTCTACGGGGGGTAACTGCTCATGGAGTGGTTTCGTATCAGTAATAGATACTTTAGCATCTTGTACAGCGTTTATATGAGGAATATTTTTGTCCTCTGGATAATCTCTAGCTTCTTCTGCTGTGATAAGACCTTTCAATACATCTGGGAAACTATCTCTTAGTGCATTACCCCTGGCCCTCATCTGCAACATACGATTTGGATATTGTTGCCAGGGTCCAGCTTTATTCCACAACTTAGCTTTGACAGCATCATCTTTGCTAAAGGTTCTGACAATATCTTCTATGCTCCCGTCAATGTGTCTACGCTTAACAGTACAGACAGCCGTTTCTCCATCCATCTTTTCTTCAACACCAACACAGCGATTATCAGAACGGGCCAACGCTAACAATGCATCACCATATAATGATGGCTTACCATTTATGACAGCAATGTTCTGTAATGATTGCATTGGATTTAAACCAATCTCTTGACCCCATTGTATTGCAACCAGGCAGTTTGCTTGTTTGCCCTGGTAGGCTTGTGGCACTAAGGCTGACTTAGATACAACTTCTGCCATCTGCATCATGCCTGTCATGTCTAGCTTCATTAAATTACTCATGTGATATCTCCTTTATAGAAAAAATGTGACCTGGTACTTCCTCATTAGTCTCAATTTGTTTACGTTTCTTTCTCATAATGTCCTGGCTTTTCAGTACATAATTTTTAGTGTAGCCCTGTTCAACACCAATACTTTCTAGCTGAATAATAATTCCGTCTTTTATGTTTTGGGCTTCCTTGGTTTTCCTACGGGCTTCAGCCATGCATTGCAGATAATCACCACAAAGCTCATCTAGGTCCTGGTTACTATCTTTTAGCAACTCAACCAGATTGACAGCTTCTATAACGGGTTCTTTTAATGGTGCATAATCTTCATCACTATCTACCAGGCTCCAAAACTCATTGACCTTAAATATAATTTTATCAATCAGTTCTTCATTGCGAGGTACAGGATATATTTTAAGATGACCTTTTTGATTTAAAACAGCAACGATACCCCAATTATATCCAGAGCAGATCATTTGATGATGTACCTGGATAACCCATTCTTCCCTCACCTTGTCCATGTGATAAAAGTCTGTTTTAATTTCCAAGATACCGTCACCGTTAAAAGTATAATCTTCCTGGGTAATAGGGTCAGTTATATTTATACCTAAATCTGATGATATGATTGCATCAATCGAAGCTCCCATTTTATGCTCTTTATTTTGATGTGCAAACTC